>VMHT01071525.1_pt1 | contig 29822 bp, 25 predicted proteins | sample 4693611 | NCBI WGS metagenome assembly VMHT01 (sample SAMN12280063, study PRJNA550983) | marine metagenome | isolation source: seawater sampled from same location over 5 years 0.02-0.2 micron viral filtrate | place: USA: collected off the coast of southern California halfway between the port... ... | reverse complement strand
TTCTTTCGTACGAGATGGTTCCGACGTAACGGGCCAATTTACAAATGCTAACGAAAGTTACGCACTTGCAGCTTAATTAACTTTGTTAATTAAGTAACGGGGTCCGGGGCACCTGGCAACAGAACGCCCCTTAATTTCTTTGAATTAAATAGAAAATTTATTCATTATTTTATAAAAAATATTCTTATATTTATTTTTTTTTAAATAATTATGTCCTTCAATATTTGTACTCTCATATAATTTAAATTCTTCTTTGGTGTGCTTATTTATATAAATAATTATAGAAGTTTCTGCTGAGCCAGTTTTTTTCAAATATAAACTTTTGTCTAAAAATCTTGAATTTTGACCACCTAAAATAGTATATGACTTATTAACAATAACTTTATTGATAATAGAAAAATCTTTGAAAAATTTAATTAATTCATCATAATTTAAAACTATGTATGGTGCCCATGTCTCCCCTGGCTCTAATTGGCAAGAATATTCAGGATCATAAATAGTAGAACCTAAATCTCTAGTCCTTAATCGAAGAATTAAAATATTTTTAGTTACATCAATTAAGCCACTCATAAATTTAAGAGGCTCTATTTGGTGGGGAACAGTATCTCTTGAATAAACAATATCGTAATTTTTCCCATCGAGTTGTTGTGCCAAATTTTGATTAGATATTTTTGAAAAACAATTTTTTTTATAAATCTTTTTTGCTTTTTGTAAACAACTTTCAGAAATATCAACTCCAAAATAATCCACTGAAGCTTTTTTTAATTTTAGATACCTTAATAAATGACCTGTTGCACAACCTACGTCTAAAAGGCTTAAATTCGGATTTTTTTTTAAATAATTTATTAAATACTTATGTTCATAAAAACAGCCGAAAATAAATTTGAAGTAACTTTTTGACATTGCATTCCATACATCAAATGAATCTCCATGTTCTTTTTTGTTCCATGCAGCATAAAAATCATAAGGCATAAATATACATTAACACTTATTATAGAGTCGTTCATCAAAAATGATTAAGTAGGAATAATCAATATGTTAAGAACACCTGACAACAGAAAGCCCATACTAAATCTTTAGCCAAAATAAAGATTAATTAAACCAACTAAATATATTCCAGCTAAACCAGTATTTAATGCCACTAAAGATTTTTCATTCCACAACCAAGAAACGATTGCTAAGCCACTGTTGCCAATTAAAAAAATATAACAGTATAAAGGATAGTTTCCAAGCGCAGCTGTTATTGCTCCCAATAAAATAGTTAAAGTAGAACACCAAGCCCAAAATTGGTGTGGTTTAGGTTTAAGCTTTTTCATTAAAAAACATATTTGTCTGCTAAATAAATCAATATACCTGCAGCTATTCCTAGTAAAATCCAATATAAATTTTCTTTAATCATGCTACGAATTTATTCAAGTTTGGTTTAAAGTAATTTGGTCCTTTCATTACTTTGCCATTTTCATTATAAATTGGCTTACCGTCTTTTCCTAACTTACTCATATTTGAATTTTGAACTTCTTGAAAACATTTGTCTAAATTAATTCCAAACGCATGTCCTGCCCCATAAGTTACATATAATATATCAGTCAAAGCGTCTGCTACCTCTTTTATATCTTTTTTATCAATCGCTTCTTTAAACTCATCTAACTCTTCTTTGATCAGGTCGTATCTAAGTGAAGTAATTTTATCATTTGGAAAGCTAGCTTTTTCTTTGATTTCTTGACCAAAAGTTTCCATAAATTTTTTAACACTTTCAAAATTGCTCATTTTTAATCCTTTTAATTTATAATTTCTTAATAAGAGTGTATTATATCAAAGAATCAAAGATGAAATACAGAACAGAATTCGATAGTATTGGAAAAATTAAAGTTCCTGGTGATAAGTATTGGGGTGCATCAACTGAGAGATCTAACAAATATTTTAATATTGGAGATTTTTTAGTAAGACCCATAGTAATTCATTCTATAGCAATTATAAAAAAAGCTGCAGCAATTACTAATGCTAAAAATAAAGATTTAGATCCTAAAATAGCCAAGTACATTATTAAGGCCTCAGAAGAAGTTATCAAAGGAAAGCTCGATAATCATTTTCCTTTAAAAGTTTGGCAAACTGGATCTGGCACACAAACAAATATGAATGTTAACGAAGTTATAGCAAATAGAGCGATCGAAATGATGGGTGGTAAATTAGGATCAAAGAAACCAGTTCATCCTAACGATCATGTCAATAAATCTCAGTCAACAAATGATGTGTTTCCAACAGCAATGCATATTGCTGTTGCATTAAAGACAAAGGAAAAACTTTTACCATCATTAAAATTATTAGAAAAAGAATTAGCAAAAAAGTCGAAAGAATTTAAAAATATTGTAAAAGTTGGAAGAACTCATTTACAAGATGCTACTCCTTTAACCTTAGGTCAAGAATTTTCAGGTTATCATACGCAACTAAAAAAATGCATTATTAGAATAGAGGCTGCCTTAAAAGAAATTTATCAATTAGCCCAAGGAGGAACTGCAGTTGGAACTGGTCTAAACACTAGAAAAAATTTTGATAAAATGATTATTAAAGAGATAAATAAAATTACCAAAATCCAATTTAAACCAACTGTTAATAAATTTTCAGCTCTAGCAGCCCATGATGAGATAGTTAACTTTTCAGGAGCTTTAAATACTACAGCTGTTTGTTTAATGAAAATAGCTAATGACATTAGATTCCTAGGCTCTGGTCCTAGAGCGGGTTACGGGGAACTCATTCTTCCTTCTAACGAACCAGGTTCTTCAATAATGCCTGGAAAAGTTAATCCAACTCAATCTGAAGCAGTAACAATGGTTTGTGTTAAAGTAATTGGTAATCACAATGGAATAACAATGGCAGGTTCTCATGGACATTTTGAATTAAATGTTTTCAAACCATTAATCATTCATAATATTTTACAATCAATTGAAATTATGAGCGACTCTTCTAAAACTTTTTCCATGTATTGTGTAAAAGGAATTAAAGCAGATAAAAAAAGAATTAAACATTTGTTAGATAATTCTTTGATGTTAGTCACAGCGCTAGCTCCAAAAATTGGTTACGATAAAGCTGCATTAATTGCAAAAACAGCATATAAAAATGGCACCACCTTGAAGCATGAAGTTATTAAAGCTGGACTAATAAAAGAAAATGAGTACGACAAGATCATGGATCCATTAAAAATGACAAAACCTAAATAATTTCTAAAATATAATTTTTAATTTTTTTTATTTTAAATATTTCTAAAAAACTTTCGTTAAACAAAATATTTTCAAAAGAATTCTTTAGGTATTTTAAATCTTCTTTTGGTAACTTTTTTTCATTTAAAAATATTCGATCAAAGTTAATTTTTTTATTTAAGATATTTAAATTTCCTTTTATTTTAAGTTCTAAAGCATCATCACTACCTTTTATATTAATTGAAAATTTTTTAAGTAGTTTTTTTTTATCTTTTATAAGAATTGAACAATTAAAAAATAATAACGGATATTCATCTAATATATTTAAATCACCCTCACATTTGAAAAGGCTTTTTTTAATCAATAAATCTTTTTTATAATTAATTCTGCCATATGCCAGATCAAAATTTAAACTTAAGTCATCAACCAAATTTTTTGAAAAATTTTTAGATTTGTAGATTATGATATTTTTACTATTAATCTTTTTAATGATATTCTTATGCTCCATTAATTTAGAAAAATTAATTTTTTGTAATATTTCGTTATTAAATTCTTCAATCTTAAAATTTGTTTTAATATCTAAAAATGGATTGAACGTAATTAAAGTTTCATTATCAAATGAAATATTTTTACTTCTAAAATAAGAATTAAAAATTCTTATCTTTTCACTATCATAATCAAAATCAAATTTGAGATTAGTATTGAGAATTTTAGATTTTAAAGTGCCATTTTTTATTTTTTTATCTAAAGCAAGATCAGCACTGATTCCTGAATTAAACAATTTAAATCTAATTGATTTAAGATTATCCCCTAATTCTGTCTTAAATTTTTTTCCAAATACTTTTCCTTCAATAAAATTTTTTTTATACCCAAAATTTGAAAAAAATATATTTTCTAATCTAAGTATTAATTTATCATCATTTAAAATTTTTAAGTTTAAATTCTTAAAGGAAAGTTTTTTTTTTTGATTTAATAACTGTTCAATGAAGATGTAGAAATTTGAAGCTTTAAGAGTAACATCGTTTCCTTCTATAATAATCTTTTTAGCCTCAAAATAATTTAGATTGTAAATGCTAAAAATTTTTGGATAAACTTTAAGATAATTTATTTTAGAATTTGCGTTTGAATCTAAAAAATTTATTTGAACTGTTTTTAATTCCAAACTTGGAAAAGGGAAAGCTTTATATTTAATATTTTCATAACCAGTTATTTCAAAATTATAATTCTTTAGAAAGTAACTTTTTATAATTTCTGCTTTTTTTTCATAATTAAAAAATATTGGAATTGTTACAAATAAGGAAATAGATACAAAGAAAATTACAAATAAATATCTTAAGAAAAAAATAAACTTAAAAAATCTTGAATACTTATTGTGAATAGTTTTCAAAAATTTATTTAACATTTTTTTTATCTTAACAACTGGTATATAAATGAAAATTCTCTCTTATGAATAACATAGATAACTTAATAAAAAACCTTAACAAAGAACAAAAAGAAGCAGTACTAAGCACTGAAGGTCCTAACCTAATTGTTGCAGGCGCAGGTTCTGGCAAAACAAGAATTTTAACGACAAGGCTTATTCATATAATTAATGAAAAAAAAGCATGGCCTAACCAAATCTTATGTGTGACTTTTACTAATAAAGCTGCAAAAGAAATGCAAAATAGAGTTATGCAATATGTAAAAGGTAATTCTAATGCAGTACCTTGGTTAGGCACTTTTCACTCGATAAGTGTAAAATTTTTAAGAAGGCATGCTGAGGCATTGGATTATAAAAGTAATTTTACAATTCTTGACACTGATGATCAAAAAAAACTGATCCGAAATATTGTAAAAGGTGAAGATTTAGATGCAAAAAAATTTTCTCCCCAATTAATTATGTATCATATCGACCAGTGGAAGAATAAGGGTTTATTGCCAAAAGATGTTAAAATTGAAAAATCAAGTTCAATACTAAAATCAATATTAAAGGTATACAAAATTTATCAAGACAAAACTAAAGATTTAAATGCATTTGATTTTGGAGATTTAATTCTATTTTGTGTAAAACTTTTTGAGGAACATACAGATATCAGACAAATATATCAAAAAAATTTTAAATATATTTTAGTTGATGAATTTCAAGACACAAATTTTATTCAAAACAAATGGTTAAATCTTCTAGTAAATGAAAATGAAAACATTTGCTGTGTTGGAGATGATGATCAATCAATTTATAGTTGGAGAGGTGCAGAAATAAAAAACTTTCTTACTTTTGATCAAATTTATAAAAATTGTAAAGTATTTAAATTAGAACAAAACTATCGGTCTACAAAAAATATTTTAGATACTGCATCAAACTTAATTTCTAATAACTCAAATAGAGTAGGAAAAAAATTATGGTCTTCGGCTAACCAAGGTGAACTTGTAAAATTGAATTGTTACCGAAATGGTAAAGAGGAAGCTCAAGGAATTAGCGATATTATAGAGCAAAAGCTTAAAAAAAAATATTCTTTAAACGATATGTCAATTTTAGTTAGAGCTATCTACCAGACTCGAGAGTTTGAAGAAAGATTTCTACAGGTTGGAATTGGATATCGTGTCTTAGGTGGAATAAAATTTTATGAAAGGGCTGAAATTAAAGATGCTGTGTCTTATTTAAGAATTATTAATCAAAAATTTGATGACTTAGCTTTAGAAAGAATAATTGGTGTACCTAAAAAAGGAGTTGGTGAAAGTACAATAAACCAAATTTATACGTTTGGTAAATCAAATAAATTATGTCTTGAGGACTCGATTATTAAATTAATAGAAAGAGGTGAACTTAAACCTAAGATAAAAACGGCTCTTAGCCAATTAATAAATATTATACATAAATGGCGTAATGACTCACTTAAAATGAAACATTATGATTTATTGAAACTAGTATTAGATGAATCAGGTTATTCCTCAATGTTAAAAAATAAAAAAGATTTAGAAAATGAAAATAGATTAGAAAACTTGAAAGAATTACTTAGAGCAATGCAGGATTATGACAATCTACAGAGTTTTTTAGAGCATGTAGCTTTAGCTACATCAATTGATCAAGAATGGGAGGGAGCAAAAATAAATTTGATGACAATGCATGCCGCAAAAGGTTTAGAATTTGATGTTGTATTTCTACCAGGATGGGAAGAGGGTTTATTTCCTCATCAAAAATCTCTTGAAGAAAAAGGAGATTTTGCCTTAGAGGAAGAAAGACGACTTGCTTACGTTGGTATCACGAGAGCTAAGAAAGAAGCATACTTATCATTCGCAATGAAAAGGGCTTACCACGGTGATTGGATGGATGCTTTACCATCAAGATTTATAAATGAAATACCCGAAGAAAGTGTAGAAAAAAATGAAATAGGTTTAAACAATAGTGATGACTTTGAGTTCAATCAAGATAATTCAATTGAATTTGATGAAGAGTATAGAAGTCCTGGATGGGATCGGTATAAAAAAAATAAAATACTTAAATGGAAAAAATAGAAAAGTTAAAAAAGATTTTTGAGAGAGAAAAGATAGATGGGTATATTATTCCTAAAAATGATGAATTTTTTGGTGAATATGTACCAAATTATAATGATAGACTAAATTTTATTTCTAGTTTTACTGGTTCTTATGGTTTTGCTTTAGTGCTTAAAGATAAAAATTATTTATTTGTTGATGGAAGATATACTTTGCAAGCTAATAATCAGAGTGGAAGGATATTTAAAATTATTACAATTCCAGATAAAATGCCAAGTGATATCCTTAAAAGAAAAAAATTATCAATTGGTTTTGATCCTAATTTATTTACAGAAAGGTCGTTATTTATTTTTTTTGGAAAAAATAATTTTAAATTAAAGCCAATTTCTCAAAATTTAATTGATACAATTTGGAAAAGAAGAGTAAAAAAAAATAATAATAAACTTTATATACTACCAGATGAAGCTATAAGTGAAAACTACCGATTAAAAATTGGTAAAATTTCTAAATATTTAAAAAATAAAAATTCTGATTTTTTATTTGTTACTGCAAGTGAGAATAGTGCCTGGTTGCTAAATATAAGAGGTAGGGATACAAAGTATGCCCCTATACCTTATAGTTTCATGTTAATTGATAAAGATAGAAATATTAAATTTTTTTGTGATTTGAAAAAAATATCTTCATCTTTAAGAAAAAGTTTTAAAAATATAAAATTTTTAGACATCAAATTCTGTGCTAAAATACTTTTAGGAATTCATAAGAAAAAATTTATAATTGATAGTAATTCTTGTTCTATCTTTTTTAAAAATATTATAAATAAAAATAACAAAATACTTTACTTACAAGATCCTATTTATTTTTTAAAAGCTATTAAAGGAAAACGAGAAATAGAGAATATTAAAAAAGCACATATTTATGACGGCGTTGCATTAACCAAATATTTGTTTTGGCTTAAGAAGAATTTTTATAAAAAAAAAATAACTGAAATAACTGCATCACAAAAATTGTTAGAATTTAGAAAAAAAAATAAGAAATTTAAATTTTTGAGTTTTCCAACAATATCAGGAACAGGACCTAATGGAGCAATTATTCATTATAAAGCTACAAAAAAAACAGATAGAAAATTAAGAAAAGGAGATATTTATTTAGTCGATTCTGGTGGTCAGTACGAATTTGGTACAACAGATGTTACTCGGACTATTTCTTTAAAAAATTCAAATAACAAGATTAAAAATATTTTTACAAGAGTTCTTAAAGGGCATATAGCAGTCTCAAATTTTAAACTTAGAAAAAAAACCACTGGAGCAGAAATTGATTCTAAAGCTAGGAAGTATCTTAAACAAGTTGGTTTGAATTATGCACATGGAACAGGTCATGGTGTAGGATATTTTTTAAATGTACATGAGGGACCTCACGCAATATCAGAACGAAACAAAATTAATTTCCAAAAAGGTATGATTGTCTCAAATGAGCCAGGCTACTATGAAAAGAATAAATTTGGCATCAGGATTGAGAATCTTATTTATGTTAAAGAAAAAAAAAGAAGAATAGCTTTTGAATATTTAACAATGGTACCTATTGAAAAAGATTTGATAATTAAAGAAATGCTTAATAAAAATGAGAAAAATTGGCTTAATAACTATCATAAAACCGTTTTTAAAAATTTAATAAAGTCTATGAATAAAACTGAGGCTTTAGAACTTGAAAAGGCTTGTTCAGCTATTTAAAATTTTATGCCATTCCTTTTCTAAAATTATTTTAATATTAAGTTGCTTGGCTTGCTCAATTTTACTTTTTGTAGGTTTAGAGTCACCAACTACTAGATAATCAAGTTTTTTAGATATAGATCCTAACACTTTACCTCCATTATTCTCTGCAACTTCTTTTGCTTCTGATCTGCTCATGTCTTTAAAACCACCGGTAAACATTAATTTTTTATTTGAGAATTTTCCATCGCTATTTTGTGTCACATAATCCTTAATATTAAGTTTATTAATCAAATCTTCAATTATCCTAGTATTAGTCGTATTTAAGAAAAAATTTTCAATAGACTGAATTTGTGTTTCGCCTATCCCATCTAAATCAACCAAATTAATTAGAATTTTTTTTCTATTTTTAAAGTCAAATAATTTTGAAAATTCTTTGATAGAACTGAAAAAACCTGCCAAAATTTTAGCATTTTCTTGTCCTATATGTCTTATTCCTATTGAATAAATAAATTTGTCCAAAGAGATTATCTGAGATTTTTTTATAGCTTTTTTTAAATTATTTATTGATAGCTCACCCCATCCCTCTAGATTTTTAATTTTGTTATAGTTAAGTTCAAAAATATTTGATGGCTCTTTTATTAAATCTAAATCCCAGAATTGCTCGATTACTTTTTTTCCTAATCCATCAATATTAAAGGCTTCTTTTGATACAATATGTTTTAACTTCTCTTTTGCAGTAAAAGTACATTCGTAACCTCTTGTACACCTTCTTACAGCATCATGTTTTCTTGTGCTTTTACTTAGTTCTTTTTTAGTCTCTGCGCCGCAAAGGCATTTTTTTGGAAATATATATTTTTTTGAATTTTTATCCCTTTTAGAGATGTCCACTGAAACGACTTGAGGTATGACATCTCCAGCTCTCTGGATTTTAATTATGTCTCCAATTCGAATATCTTTTCTGTTAATTTCATCTTCATTATGTAAAGTAGCGTTAGATACCACTACACCTCCAACAGTTACCGGTTCCACTTTAGCTACAGGAGTAATTGCTCCGGTTCTACCAACTTGAATCATAATATTTTTTATTTTTGTAATAGCTTTTTCTGCTGAGAATTTATACGCAATTGCCCATCTCGGTGAATTAGAGGTGTTGCCTAATCTTTTTTGTAAATTTAAATCGTTAACTTTATAGACGATACCATCTATATCATAATCAAGCGATGAGCGAAGCTGATTGATTTTTTCGTGTTCTTTTTCTATTTCATTAAAACCAGTTATAATTGATGTTAAGGGATTTATTGTGAAATTCCATTTTGACAAATTTTCTAGAAAATCAAATTGTGTTTTAAAAATCATTGGTTCAATATCTCCAAATCCATAAGCAAAATACTTAAGTGGTATCTTTGCTGTCTCCTCAGGATTTTTTTGTCTAAGCGAACCACCGGCGGCATTTCGGGGATTTGCAAACTTATCTTTGATTTTTGAGAAATCTTTTTTTCCAATATAAATTTCACAACGTATCTCCATTAGTTTGGGAATATTTTTATTTTTAATAATTTTAGGAATTGTATGAATTGTTTTTAAGTTTTCTAAAATATCTTCACCAATAACACCGTCCCCTCTTGAAAGACCTCTAATTAATTTTCCATTTTGATAAATTAAAGTCGCAGAAATACCATCAATTTTAGGCTCAGAAAATAATTCTACATTTTCTTTATTAATATTTAAAAAATTTTTAATCTTTTTTACAAAGTCAAACATATCTTTTTTATCAAAAGCGTTTGATAGAGATAACATTGGTTTTAGATGCTGGATTTTTTTAAATTTATTTGTTGGTTTTGCTCCTACAATTGTACTTAGCAAATTTAATTTTTTCAAAAATAGATGCTTATTTTCTAATAAAATTATTTCTTTTTTAAGATCATCATATTCCTTATCTGAAATTTTAGGATTATCGTGGTTAAAATAAAGACTATTATGTTTTTTTATTTCTGATATTTTTTTTTTATATTCTTTTAATAGAGTATTTTTACTTAACATTAACCTATCTTATTTTTTTAATTATTTTTCTCAATATGCTCTCATCTTTTTTTTTTTCGATACTTGCTATCGCTGTAGATTTATAATCCTGATTAAAAATTTTATACGACTGCTCAAACCATTCACTTGAATTATAGTTGTACCCTAAAATTTTTGCATATTTTTTTGCCTCATTCTCCAGGCCTATATGGTAATAAATTTCAACCAATCTATGCAAAGCTTCCTCGATAAATATTGTTTGATCATATTCTTCTACAATTATTTTTAATCTATTAATAGCTGGTATCCATTTTTTTGTTGATGCATAATATTTCGCAACATACAATTCCTTTGCAGCTAATTGATTTATTATTAGATCTTTTTTGAATTTAAGATCTAATGAATAGTCATTATCAGGATATTTCTGGATAAAAAAGTTTATTTTATCCTTTGCTTTAAGAAGCGGTTCTAAATCTTTTTTTTCATCTGCTATTTGTTCAAAATAAATAATAGCAACTAAATAATGTGCATAAACTATATTTTTATCTGCTGGATATTTCTTTAAAAAACTATTTATGCTTTCCAAAGCCTCGTCGTAAAAGTTAATACCATACAAGCAGTAAGCAGCCATAATTGCTGACTTAGCTGAATACTCAACAATATCAAAATTTAATTCTGCCTCTGAAAATTTTCTCTCTGCAAAAAAATAGTCGCCTTTCTCAAAGGCAGTATAAGCATCTTTGTAGACTTGATATGGATTCAATCTAGGTGTTGGCTCGTAATTTACTTCTTTCTTAGAGCAAGATAATAAAAATAATGAAAATAATAAGTAAAGAATTTTTCTTGTCATTAATTACTTTAATAACAAATTTATTCTTAATGGTAAAATTTAATGATAATTAAGCGTTAACAGCTATTTTGTCTGTTTTGTAAGTATTAATTGTTTTTTTAATAATATTAACTTCTTTATTTTCAATTAAAGTAAAGCTATTTTTCAGGTTGAACAACTTTCTTAGAAACATATTAGTTAATTCATGACCCCCTTGATAGCAACTAACTTTACCAATTGTTCTATAACCAGATAATAAAAAATCTCCAGCTAGATCTAAAATTTTATGGTTTACGAACTCTTTTTTGTTTCTTAGTCCATTTTTATTTAAAACTTTTTTATTATCTATTACTAATGCGTTATCTAAGGATCCGCCTTTAGCTAATCCAATTTTTTTAATTTTTTCAATATCTTCATACAAACAAAAAGTTCTTGAACTAGAAACATCATCGAGATTGTCTTTTTGGAAATCGATAGTATTTTTTTGTTTACCTATAATTTTATTATTATAATCAAGTTGAAAATTTACTTCGAAAGTGTTTTGATTTGGTTCAATTAAAATTTTTTTCTTTCCGTCAACTAGCTCAATTTTACTTAAAATTTTCATATATTTTCTTTTTTTAGGTAAATCAATGAGGTCTATCCTTTTTAATGTGTCTAGAAAATCTTTAGCAGAGCCATCCATTATTGGAACTTCTTCATTATTAATCTCAACCACTGCATTATCAATTCCTGAGATGTAAAATGCTGCGAGTAAATGTTCGACAGTCGAAACTTTTACACCATGCTCGTTCTCTAGCGTGGTACATAGTTTAGCTGAAGTCACATTAGTAAATGTTGCGTGGATTAGGTTTTTCTCACTCAAGTCAACTCTTTTAAAAAGAATACCAGTATCAGACTTGGATGGAAGAATTTTTACGACAGACATTTTTCCAGAGTGAAGGCCTATTCCTTGAAAGGTCACATTTTTAGACAGAGTTTTTTGATAAATATTATGCATTCTTTAGGATGTTATACTTGAATGTTATTTCTTTATTAAAACAACTAATGTTTCTAAAAATAACAGTATTTAACCAAAAATAGTCTCTAAAAACCTTCTTAAAATGGATTTTTTAGATAAAGCGATAGGTATCGCCTCTTTTTTCCATCCGTATTGAACAAGATTATTGGTTGTTTTTATTAAATCATCTTCTGATGAGTCTGCTATTATATTCAAATCTAACTTATTATTTAAAGAAAACGCAGATTCAAAAATTTTATTTAATCCTTTAAATTCAAGTTGCCTATCAATAACTAAGAAAATATTTTTTGAAACTTTATTATGGTATTTAAGGTTAATATTTTTAAAAATTATCAATTCTGAAATTTCTTGTATTCTTGCTAGTGCTATTTCGTAGATTAATTTTTTTTTAATTTTTCTATAATTATCAGTAAAAAATTCTTTTTCAATTATCTCATCATTGCTTAAAGATTCTGCTAAATTTATCTTATTTAAAATTAGCTTTACATTTTCTTTGTTTAAAGATGTAATTTTTGAAATATCACTTATAATTATATCTGCGCCAAACTTAAAAACTTGTTCAAATTTAAGTGAAGCGTTTTCAAAGAAAGATATTTTTGAATTATGATTGTTAATTTTGATTAAGAAAAAAGTTTCTACATTATTATACCTGTTATTTATATTAACACCTTCTACAAAACTTTTTTTTAAGACTTTTTTTATCTTTAAATTACATTTATCAAAAATAATTTTTAAGTTTTTATAATCATTTTTATTTATCATATTGAAAGATAATTCTTGAGAATAAAAATTACCAAATAATCCAATTGGTAAATTATCTAATTTTTTTTTATCTAAACAATATTCTGAATTAAAAATATGTAAAATTTTCTTGTTTTTTTCAAATTCATCAACGCATGACTTTAATGAGTTTAAGATATAAGTAATATTTTCTTTAGAAATTTGTGTTCCATTAAGTTTTTTAAAACCACATAAATTTAAAAAAGAAATTTCAAAATTATCCAAAATTAAGATTATATCTTTAAAAGTATAATTAATTTTTTGTTCTATTAGTAATATATTTTTTTTAATGAGATTAGTGAATTTATCTAAATCTGAAATCTTATTTTCAACTATACCCTCAATTGGCAAAAACAGTTTTTCTAAAATTTCAAAATTATTTTTTTCATCAATAAATCCAATTATTATAGATATTTCTAAATTTCCAATACATATAAAAAGTTTTGGTGAATTATTCATTAATTCATTTTAAGATTAGTTGATCTTTTAATCTATAATCGAATATTTTATATTTTTCAAAATTTGTTTTATCTTTGATGCTCATAAAATTGATTAAGCCTTTTGTATAATCTTTTTTAGGAAGCTTTAATATTTTTTTATTTCTCATTTCTATATCCCACCTATTTAGCTTAAAATGACGATAACTTGAGATTTGTTCAGTAGGAAAATTTATTTTAATTAAATTATTAAATAGTATTTTAAAACTCTTCTGATCGCCTACAACTTCTGGCAAGTTTTTATACTTTAAGATCTCTCTATACTCAATTAGATCAATTTTTCTTCCCAAGTAAAATTTCTTTTTGTTTTTATCTATTAAAATCGCAATAGGTTTTTTTTCAAAAATTTTAATCACTAATTTATTTGGAAGGATTTTTTTAATTTTAATTTTTTTAATAAAACTTTTTTGATTTATCTTTTTTTTTAATTCATAAGAATTCAGAAAAATTATATTTTTATTGTATAAAAAAGAAAAAAAATTTGTCAGTTCTTGATCTTCTAAAATATTGTTGTTCTCTATTTGAATTTCTTGAATTTTAAACTTGTTAAATGTAAAGTTTTTTTGAGATATAAAAGTAGAAAGTAAAATTAATAATGCAATTCCTAAAATGGGTCTATTTTTCATTTATTGATACTTGCATCCAATAAAATCTTTTCAACTAATCGTTCAAAATTAATGCCTTTATAATTTGCTATTTCTGGCACTAAAGAAAGGCTCGTCATGCCCGGCTGGGTATTAATTTCTAATAAATAAAAATTACCTTTATAAAATTTAAAATCTGCTCTTGTAACTCCTCTACATTTAAAAGCATTATGTGTTTTTTTAGCAATCTCTAAAACTTCTGAATACTTTGATTTAGTTAACCTTGCTGGCATAATATGTTTTGTTTTTGCAGATTTAGTGTATTTTGCCTTATAATCATAAAATTGACGCTTAGGTATAAGTTCAATTGCTCCTAATGGTTCTCCATTAATAATTGCTACCTGGATTTCTTGTCCTGGAATATATTGTTCTATCATTGCGTAGTCGTATTTTTTGATTAATTTCTTAATTGATCTTAACAAAATCTTTTTATTTTTACATAGTTTTACACCTAAACTTGATCCTTCATTTATCGGTTTAATAATAACCGGATAGAAAATTCTTTTTAATCTTAACTTTTTATCTAGTGCCGAAATCTTATAACTTCTATCTATGGAAAAATATTTTGGTGTTTTTATTTTACTTTTTAAAAATATTTTTTTAGAAATTAATTTATTCATCGCATTAAATGAACTTATTACACCAGAATGAGTGTATGGAATTTTAAGATATTCAAAGTAACTTTGAGCTACACCATCTTCGCCGTCCTTACCGTGCAAAGCATTGAAGATTGCATCGGTTTTACTTTTATTTATTAAGTTAAAATTTTTTTTTTGGGGATCAAATGAGGATACTTTGTACTTAATTTTTTTGAGTGCTTTGATACAAGCTTTTCCACTTTCTAAACTAACAGCCCTCTCACCTGAAGTTCCGCCTAAAACTACTAAAATATTTTTAAACCTTTTTTTATTCACCAACTATTTTTATCTCTAGTTCTAAATTGATTTTAGTTTTTTCATATACTTTACTTTTTACTTTTTTAATTAGATTTTCAATATCTAATGATTTTGCTTTTCCTTTATTAATAAAAAAATTACAATGTTTTTTTGAGATAACAGCATCTCCTTCTTCGTAATTTTCACAACCAGACTCTTTAATTAACATCCAGGCTTTTTTTTCTTTGCTTATATTTTTGAATGTGCTTCCACAAGTTTTAATTTTACTGGGTTGTGACAATTTTTTTCTCTGAACTAAATCACTTTGTTTTTTTTCAATTTTTTCCTTTTTATCTAAAGATCCTCTCAATTTTGCTGAAATAATTATTAAATCTTTAGATAAATTATTACCTCTATATACAAAATTTATAGCTTCTTTTTTAAGTTCAATTTCTTTGCAATTTTTCTTATCTATTGCTCGAATTGATACTAAAATTTGAGAAATATCTTTATCGTAGCACCCGCTGTTCATTATTATTGCACCTCCTATAGAACCAGGAATACATGATAAGAATTCAAGGTTTGTTAGATTATTTTCTTTTGCGAAATCTGCCACTTTACGATCTAATGTGCCGGCACCAACTTCAATAACTTCTTTTCCAATTAATCTAGTAAATGAGAAATTTTTACCAAGCTTTATAACAGCTCCCTTAACACCATTGTCTCTGAACAAAGTATTTGATCCTGCGCCTAGGAATGTAGTTTTAATATCATTTTTTTTTGCTTCTTTTAAAAATTCTATTAATTCTGTTTTATCTTTTGGTTTAAAAAAGAATTCAGCGTTTCCTCCTAAATTAAACCAGCTATAATTGGATAGTTTAACTTGTAAACTTAAACTCTCGCCAAACCTATTGGTAAAATCAATCAAATTGCTCATAAAGAAATTTTTAGTCCGTAAATCCATTTAGAAATTAGTCCCGCGCCCATTCCAATAATTATTTCATTGCTAATTAAGTTTTTTTTAAAAAAATTACAAAGCTCTATTTCGTTTTTAACTATTACTACTTGAGTCGAAGAATTTTTAGCGATTAAAGAAGAAAAACTATTAATATCAAATTTTGATTCTCTTTTTTCGCCAGCTGCATACAAAGGACAAACGACTACTAAATTGGATTTTTTAAAACACTTCGAAAATTCATTTTTTAATGAGATAACTCTAGAGTATCTATGGGGTTCAAATACGCTTATAATTTTTCTTTTTTGATTCACATTTCTTACTCCGTCTAATATTGAGCTTATTTCTGTAGGATGATGAGCATAATCATCGTAAAAATCATTTTTGTTCTTTGAAAATACTTTAGTCATTCTTCTTTGGACACCAGAAAAATTTTTAAGCGATTTTTTTATTGTGTTTTGGTTTACACCTAAATTTAGACAAACTATTAATGCTGCTGCAGCATTCAATACATTATGTTTTCCTAATAACTTAACATTGATATTTTTTATCGTTTTAAAACTTTTACTCTTGCCTTTGAAGCTTAAATCAAATTTTGTACTTTCATAGTGGTATTTAATTTTTGATACTTTGTAATTTGCTTCGCTATTTTCTCCATAAGTTACTATATTTTTATTCTTAATTCTTTTTAATATCTTTTTAATATTATTATTGTCAGTGCAAATAATAGATTTACCTGTAGGTGGAGTTTTATTGATAAACTCTATAAAAGACTTTTCCAGATTAGAATAATTTTTATAGTAATCTAAGTGTTCATAATCAATATTAGTAACAATAGAATAGTTAATCGGTAGTTTTAAAAAACTTCCGTCAGACTCGTCTGCTTCAAGAATAGCCCAATCCCCTTTCCCAAGTTTTGCGTTGCTTTTAAAAGAATTAATTACTCCACCATTAATGATTGTAGGATCTAATTTCTGATCAATTAATATTTTTGCAATTAAAGATGTTGTGGTGGTTTTTCCATGAGAGCCTGTAATAATTATATTTTTTTTTAATGATACTGCATCTGCTAAAACTTCAGCTCTATTATAAATTGGAATTTTATTTTTTTTGGCAAATTTAATTTCGATATTATTATTTTTTATCGCTGTAGATTTTACAATTATAGTTACTCCTCTTAAATTTTTAATTGAATGACCTATGAAAGTCTTTATCCCATTTTTTATGCAGGAAATGATATTTTTATTTTTAGCTTGATCGCTTCCTTGAACTCTAAAACCCATATTTTTCATTATTTGAGCAAGCCCACTCATACCGATACCGCCGATACCTATAAAATGAATTATATCTTTTTGGCCTAAATTAATTTTTTTCATTAATAATTTTTTCTATATTAAAATTTAATTTATTGAAAACATCTTTGTCAGAATATTGTCTTTGATTTAATATAATACTATTAAACTTTGTATTATCTTTAAAATTAGTGAAAATAAGCTTGTATAAATCTTCAGAAATATTTTTTTCTTCTAAAATAAAACACATTCCTTTTTTTTCGTAAAATTTTGCATTTATGTATTGATGATTATCAGCTGAGGTCGGTAGTGGAATAGCGATTAATGGAATTTTAACATTAATTAATTCTCCTAAAGCCGAAGCCCCGGATCTTGTAATTACGAGATTTGATTTACTATAATAATCAGAAATTTTATTTGTAAAATTAAATATTTCAAATTTTATATTTTGATTTTTATAAAATTTGGATAACTCATCTTCCTGATTTGTTTGACACTGCTGATAAACCATTAAAGGTATTCCGCTTTCTTTTAAGTCTTTAAAAACATGCGGTAACTTTTCTGCAAAGATTTTTGCCCCTTGGCTGCCTCCAAGAACTAGAATATTAATAATATCGAATTTTTTTTTTAAATCGTCATAATTATTAAATTCAATTATTTCCTCTCTAATTATATTGCCAACTTCAATAATCTTTTTTTTATATTTTTCTCTAATTCCCTCAAGATCTTTATAAGAAACAAAGATTTTTTCAGCAAATTTAAGCAAATATTTGTTAGCTTTTCCTATAATTAAATTATTTTCATAGATAGTAAATTTTATTCTTAAAATTGTTGCAGCAATACAAACAGGAAATGAAGAGTATCCACCCATCCCTATAATAATATGAGGTCTATTTAAAGAAAGTAAAAAAAGGGACTTCACAGTTGAGTAGCAAATCAACAATATAGAATATATTAATTTAAAAATATTTCTTTTTATTAAAGGAGATGAAGTTATTTTTTTTAAATTTATCTCATTTATATCACTAAGGTATTTTAAACCTCTTTTGTCAGAAGTTATTATAATATCATAATTTTTTTTAATTAGATTTTTTGCTAAACTCAATGCAGGAAAAATATGTCCACCAGTACCTCCTGTTGCAATCAATATTTTTTTTTAGTCATATAAATAAGTTTTATTTTTAGTATAATTTAAAACTAGACCAGCTAAAATGGCACTACCCATCAGAGAAGATCCACCGTAACTCAAAAAAGGTAAAGTCATTCCAGTTGTCGGCAATAAATTAGTATTTACCCCTGCATGTATAAAAGTTTGAAAGATTAATAAAGATGCTAAGCCACTTAAAGAAATCTTAATAAATTCATTATCCTGATTAAAGGAACTTTTTATAATCCTAAATGCTATATATAAAAAAATTGTAATTATAGTAATTGAGACTATAGAACCGAATTCTTCAGATATTACTGCAATTACGTAGTCAGTATGAGCTTCTGGAACGCTCTCTTTCAAAATACCTTCACCCATTCCTTGACCGGTTAAACCTCCAAGTTTAATTGCATCAAGAGCTGCGGATGATTGAAATCTATCACCTTGGCTGGGATCAAAAAATGAAATTAAACGGTTGATAATATATCCAAACTTTTCGGGTAAAAAAAATAATAGTGAGCTTAAAAATATTAAAAAAATTGCGAGAAAAATTGCAATATATATTAGGCTAACTCCAGATACAAAAACAGTTGCGATCCAGCTACTAGTTAATAATATTGACTGTCCTAAATCAGGTTGATCGATTAATAAAATGATCACACAACTTAAAAGTATGAAACTTAAAAAATATTTTATGTGATAATTTTGAAAATTTTTGTAAGCAAGTATCTTTACTGTCATCAAAATGAATAATGGTTTTAATATTTCTACAGGCTGTAGATTAAAAAAATACAGATTTAACCATCTTCTAGCTCCTTTTACCTCTACTCCAATTATTGGAACTATAGCCAAAAAAATAAAAGAAACTACAAAAGCAGGAATAACAAGTTTAATCAATTCTTCTGTTCTAATAAATGAAATTATCATCATGATTAATATTGCTGAAATTGTAAAAATTAAATGTTTAGTAAAAAAGAAATAATAGTCTTTGTTTAATCTTTCTCCTGCGAGCGAAGATGTTGATGAAAATGAAAAAAACAATCCTAGGAAAAATAGTATAAAAAAACAAAAAAAGATTTTTTTATCAATACTTCTCCAATAGTTAAGTATGAAAAATTTAAATGAATTTTCTTGCATATTTTTTACATAATTTTTTAAATTTGTTTCCTCTTATTTCAAAATTTTTAAATTGATCAAATGATGCAGCTGCCGGACTTAATAAAATTAAGCACTTTTTTTTCTTATAAAATTTATAATCTTTAACTATTTGATTAATTGCGCTCTCAAGGGTTTTTGAAATTGAGAAAGAAGCCTTTCCTTCTATCTGCTTTTTAAAAAAATTAATATTTTTTCCAATTAGATAACATTTGATTATATTTTTTTTGTAATTTAATAAATTAATTTTATCCCCTTTTTTTGGAAGACCCCCTAAAATCCAAAAAATATTTTTTAAACCGGATATAGCTGTAATAGCAGATTCAAAGGTTGTCGCTTTAGAGTCGTTGATAAAAGTAACGTTCTTTTTTTTCATAAAAATTTCAAATCTATGCTCTAATCCTTTAAAAGATTGAATGGATTTAACAAATGATTTTTGGCTTATATTAATCAATTTAGACAATTCAAAAACGAAGCTTACATTTTCATCATTAATATTAGAAGCTAAATAACTATTTTTAATTTTATACTTTATTTTTTTATAATCTCTTATTTTAGGAATAATTAATTTACTTTTAAAATTTTTCTTTTTAAAGGCTATCTTTAATTTTTTGTTTGTAAAAGCATATTGTTTTTTATTCTGATTTTTAAATATTCTAAGTTTGGAATTTAAATATTCTTTTGTGCTTCCATGCCAATCTATATGATCATTAGTTAAATTTAGAAAAAGAGCAAAGTCTGGGCAAATAAATTTTGAATGTGAAAGTTGAAAAGATGAGGCTTCTATTATTACAAAACTATTATTTACTTTATTTAAACTTAGTAAAGGCCTGCCTATATTCCCTCCTAATAAACATTTAAATTTATTTTTTTTTAAAACGTGATCTAATAATTTACATGTAGTGGACTTTCCGTTTGTTCCGGTAACAACAATGCTTTTAAATTTTTCTCTATCTAAATAAAATAAATCTAAATCAGTTATAATTTTTTTTTTATATTTTTGGAGTTTTTTGTTTTTATTTAAGCTAATTCCTGGAGACAAAATAATATAGTCTACTTGCTTTAATGATTTATTAAGATTTTTTGTCCTATAACTTTTAAAAAGGTTTTCATATTTATCATCATAAACTTTAAAATTTGAAATTTTTTTCTTTTTAAAAAAATTAATTACAGAACTACCGGTTATTCCAAGCCCATAAACAAGGAACGAATGTTCTTTGAGTTTAGGAGTTTTAAACATTTTACCTTAATTTTAATGTTGCTAATCCAATTAATGCTAAGATTATGGCAATAATCCAAAATCTAATTACAATTGTAGACTCTGCCCAACCTTTTTTTTCGAAGTGGTGATGAATTGGAGCCATTTTAAATATTCTTTTTCCCGTTAATTTAAATGAAAGTACTTGGATGATCACAGAAACTGTTTCTAAAACAAATAAACCTCCTATTATGGCTAAAACTATTTCATGTTTTACAATAATTGCAATGGCCGCCAATGACCCTCCTAATGAAAGTGAGCCAGTGTCACCCATGAAAATTTTTGCAGGAGGCGCATTGTACCAAAGAAAACCTAAACACGCTCCCACTACTGAACCGCAAAAAATCGACAATTCTCCAACATCTGGAATATATTGTATCTTCAAATATTCAGAAAAAATTGTATTACCTACGACGTAAGAAATTAATGTGAAAGAAAGTGCTACTAACATTACGGGTACAGTAGCAAGCCCATCTAAGCCATCAGTCAAATTTACTGCATTAGATGCTCCAATTAAAACAAACAATCCAAAAGGAATAAAAAATAAACCCATTTGCCAAATTAAATTTTTAAAAAATGGAAAATAGAGATTATATAAATATTCGTGATTAGAAAATTTAATCAATAATGTTAAAGTTATTATACCTATAATTAACTGACCAAGAAATTTTAGACTTGATTTAAGTCCTATAGAATTTTTATATTTTATCTTAAGGACATCGTCTAGCAATCCTAAACTTCCTAAAGATAAAGATACGAATATAAGTATCCAAACATATATATTTTTTAAGTCAGCCCATAATAACGTACCAGAAGTAATTCCAATTATAATGATCACTCCGCCCATAGTAGGTGTGCCAGACTTTTTGATTATATGATCAATTGGACCATCTTGTCTAATAGGGCCGGTAATCATTTTTTCTGAAAATAACTTAATAAGTGGTCCTCCAATAATAAAAACAACTATCAAAGAAGTTACAACAGATAATCCGGTTCTAAATGTCAGATATTTAAAAACATTTAAAAATGAGTATTGATCAACTAAAGATGTTAAGAGACTGAAGAGCATTTAAATTCCTTTTATAATATTTTTACTAAAGTTATTTAAACCTGTAGCATTGGATCCTTTAATCATTAAATAATCATTATTAGAAATTATACTTCTTAAGTTTAAGTCTATATCCTCTGTACTTTGCAAAATATTTCCTCTTTTATTTTTATTTAGATTCTTAAAGGTGAATATAGTTTGTTTTCCCTTAACAAATACTTTGTCGATATCAGAGTTGTTAATAACTTTTGAAATTTCTTCATGATATTTTCTGGATTTTTGACCTAATTCTAACATGTCACCCAATACTAAATACTTTTTAAATTTTTCCTTTTTAAATGAGTTAAATCTTAAAATGGCATTTTTTACTGATAATGGATTTGCATTATAACTTTCATCTATAAATCTAAATTTTTTCTTATATCTTAAAATATTATATTTTTTTCCTCTTCCCGCAGTTGGTTGTAAATTCTTTATTAGTGATTTAATCTTTTTGATATCAATTTTTAATGCATACAGTACAGCTAAACCTGCCAGAATGTTATAAATATTAATATCTCTAAATTCATAAATTAAGCTCTGATTATCTATATTTACAAAAATTTTTGAATTTCCATTTTTTTCATTAATCTTTTTTAATAAGATATTTGACTCTCTATGTTTGCCAAAAGTAATTATTTCAAGATTAAAGAACTTTGCTTTTTGATATAAAAAATTGAAAAATTTATCATCTCTATTTAAAATAATTTTTCCTCCTCTTTTGATACTTTCTATTATTTCAGATTTCGCTTTAGCTATCCCTTTTACATTTTTAAAATTTTCTAAATGTGCTTCACCAACATTGGTAATTATACCTAGATGGGGTCTTATTAATTTTGATAAGTTTTTAATTTCTCCGGCCTTACTCATTCCAACTTCGAAAACGCCGTATTTTTCGAATGAACTTAAATTAGATAAACTTATAGGAACACCTAAGTGGTTGTTAAAAGATTTTGGTGAATAATACGTTTCGCCAAATTTTTTTAGCAACTGACCTAGCAAATTTTTTAGAGATGTTTTTCCAGCACTTCCAGTAATAGCAATTATATTTGCAGAAGATTTTTCGCGTTTTAGTTTTGCAAAGGAATTTAAAAAAGAGATAGAATTTTTTACCTTGATTATGTTTTTTCCAATTTTTTTTACAGAGTCAGATACGACACAACTTGCACCTTTTTTTAAAGCGTCTTTGATAAATATATTTCCATTATTTTTTTTGCCTTTGAGTGCTAAAAATAAATTACCTTTTTTTATTGATCTAGTATCAGTGGATAATCCATTGAAATTAAAAAGTTTTTTATAACCCGTAATTTTTTGTAAAACTAAATTATTTTCAAAATAATTAAATTTTTTTTTAGATAGATTTTTTGATTTTATAATAGTTCCTTTTATAATTTTTTTATCAGATATTTTATAAGTTTTATTTTTATAAATTTGAATTTCTTCATGCCCTTTTCCTGCTACTAATACTATTTCTCCAGGAATTGCCTTCTTAATAGACTCTTTAATAGCAGTACGTCTATTTCCAATATTAAAACTTTTTTTTCTTGGAATATATTTACATAGTTCTTTTCTAATTTTTTGAGGGCCTTCATTTCTTGGATTGTCATCTGTTATATAAATTTTGCTGCAATATTTATTTGCTATCTTAGCCATTAATGGTCTTTTTTTTTTATCTCTATCTCCTCCGCAACCGAAAACAATGGATATATTTTTTTTATTTTCATTTTTAAAATACTCTAAAGTTTTAAAAAGGGCATCTGGGGTGTGAGCATAATCTAAAAAAACTTTAACTTTATTTGGAAATTTTTTTACTAATTCCAATCTTCCATTTACATCATTGATTTTTTTTATTTTTCCATAAATCAAATGCTCTTTAAGACCACATATTTTTGCAACCGAAATTGCCATAGCTAAATTCTTTTTCTTAAAAACTGGAAAAGCAGGTAATTGGTTTTTAACTTTTAAAAACTCACTACTTATATCAACTATTTTTAATCCTCTTTTTTTAGATATCTTTTTTAAAATTTTAAATGGTAAAATATCCTTATCTGAAATTATTTTAGTATTTTTTCTCAAAATTTTCCTAAATAAAATAAGCTTAGCATCCAAATATGCTTTCATATTCTTATGATAGTCCAAATGGTCTTGACTAAAGTTAGTAAAAACAGCTGATTTAAAATTTATATGATGAAGTCTCTCTTGATGCAAACCATGGCTTGAAGCCTCGATAATTACATTTTCAATTTTTTTTTTTTTAAGAAAATTCAAAGTTTTATGTAATGATATAGTGTCAGGTGATGTCAGACTAGTTTTTAAAAATTTGTTATTATATTTAATTCCCAGCGTTCCGATTGAAGCAACAGGCCTATTGTTTAACCTAAATAATTGATAAAACATATCAGCAACAGACGTTTTTCCATTAGTGCCAGTAACAGCAATTATGTTTTTCGGTTTTAAGTTATAAAACCTTGAAGCAATTTCGCTCAAAAAATTTCTTACATTATTCTTTTTAATTACTAGTATACTTTTATCTTTGAATTTACATTTATTTGAACAAATTATGACGGAAGCCCCTTTTTTAATTGCATGTTTGATAAAATTTTCACCGTTCTCCTTTTTTCCTTTAATTGCAAAAAAGATATAATTTTTTTTTGTACTACTACTATTTGATGAAATTCCATTAACTGAAATATTTCTTTTGTTAAAAGGGATTTCTTTAATTAAATTTTTCAACAACATATTGGTTTAAAAAATCCTTATTATTTATGGCTAAAATTGGTCCAATTTTTTCTATTATTTTGCCAGCAACATAAACAGAATTCCAACCAGAAGTATTATATGGTGCTTTAGTTTTTGTTCCACGATAGTTGTAAACTAGATCTTTATTTAGTTTTGGATTCTCAAGCATTACAAATAATGAATAGTTTGGTTTTTGCGAGGGAAAAACAGAAATAAATGAATTTATTCTTTGTTTGTTATTCCCATAGCTCTCTGCTGTCCCTGTTTTTCCTCCTACATAATACCCATCTATATCTGCTAAACTTGCTGTCCCATTTTCACTACTAACAACTTGCCTCAAAATACTTGTTATTTCTTTACTTGTTTCATTGGATATTATTTTTTTTGTTTCAATGTTACTTCTCTCTTTTATCAAACTAGGAGTGACTAAATTTCCTCCATTAGTAAGACTGGCGTATAATGTTGTGGCTTGAAGAGGCGTAGTTGTTATTCCATGACCGAAAGAAATTGTTTCAATTTTACATTTGTTCCATTTAATATCATGAGGGACACCGACTTCTTCGAGTTCAATTTCTGGAACTTTTGTTAAGTTGGTATTTTTTATAAATTTTTTAAAAACATTTTTGCCTATTTTTTGTGCCAAAATTACAGATCCCACATTAGAAGATCTTACTAAAATTTCTTCTGTTGAAAGGCTACTTGGATGTTCTTTCATATCAGTAATGTCATGAATTGAGCACTTCAATTTTCTAGGTATGTTTTCAATAACAGTATCTTTTTTAACAATATTGCTTTCAAGAGCTAATGCTACGGTAAAGGTTTTAAATATAGACCCTAATTCATAAACACCCTTTGTAATTTTATTGATATAATTTTTATCTTTAATTGTTTTACGTTGATTAATATTAAAATTAGGCAAAGAAACTAAAGATATTATGTCCCCACTGTTAACATTCATTAGTAGAGCGGCTGCTCCTGAGGCATCAAAAGTTTTTATAGCTTCGCTTAATTCTTTATTAATAATATATTGAATATTGCTATCTAAAGTTAACTCTAGTGGACTGTCTTTTAAATCTTTATTTTTTAATTCTTTGTCAAAATATTTTTCAAGTCCTGAGATTCCAAAGTTATCATAATCGACTTGACCAATAACATGGCTAAATAGATCGCCATGAATGTACATTCTAGCTTGAAATGGCTCAAATTTAATTGCTTTTTCTCCTAGTGACCAAAGTATTTGTTTCTCATTTTGAGTTATCCTAGTTTTTATACGAAAATATTTCTCACCATTAAGTTTTTGTCTTATCTCTTCAATTGGAAGATTGGGGAAAATTAATCTTAATTTTATTAAAAAGTTTTTTTTGTCTTTAACTAATTTAGGATCAACTGCAGCATGATATGCGTTAATGTTTCTAGAAATTATTACGCCATTTCTATCAACTATATCTCTTCTTAATAAGTTAAATTTTGAATTTTGATTATTTAAACCCAAAACCTCTTTTTGACTTAATGAAATATGCCCTATTTTAAATGAAAAAATTATAATTAAAGAGAAAAAGAAAAAAAATAACAAATAGTTTCTATCTTCAAAATTATTATTTTTTTTTAAAATTTTTCTTTTTTTATTTGTTTCTAAATAATCTTCAAAATAAAAACTTGTTTGATTAGTAGTTTTATTTCTGCTTAATTTTTTTTTCATCTATATTTATAAGATTGGAAAATTTCTTTTCAATTTTATTAAAATCATATATATCGTAGAATATATCCGAGTGTTTAATTGGCTTATATTTTTCTAAATCTCTTCTGTTAAATTTCTTTTCAATTTTATACGGTGAAGATAAATAAGAAAATTCTAATTCGGTCTCGCTTAAATCTTTTTCTTTTAATATAATATTACTATTTAATCCCTCTATTTGTTTTTCCAATATTCTTGACTGATTTTTAATTACAGAAGTTATGATTAGGAAAAATACAAATACAGTTAATGAAATAATAAACTTTGAATTAAACATTTATAGACTCCAATTTTAAATAATTTTTAAATTTATTTATTAGCTCTTGGGGGTATTGAAAATCAGTATTACTCCTAATTGCAAACCTTAACTTTGCAGATCTTGCTCTATTGTTTTTTTTTACTTCTATTTCAGAAGGTTTAAGAACTTTATTTTTATACTCCTCAAATAAATACGCTTGCTCAATTTTATTTTCAGGAAAATATCTTGATGATCTAGATTTGTTTTTTGAAAAATTATTAAAAAAATATTTTACTATTCTATCCTCAATAGAATGAAAGGTTACAACTAAAATTTTACCACCTGGTTTTAATTTTTTAGCTGCATTAATAATTCCATTTATTAACTCGCTTATTTCTTTATTTACAAATATTCTAAGCGCTTGAAATGTTTTGGTGCAAGGATTTATTTTTTTTGAAAAATCTTTTTTTTTACTTTCTTCAATAATTTTAACTAGTTGATTAGTTTTAGTTATTCTTTTTTTCTTTCTAGTATTAACAATATTTCTTGCAATTTTTGTGGCTTCTTTTTCATCACCAAGAAATTTAATTATCGATTTTAAATCTGATTCACTAAGATTATTAACAACTTCCAAAGCAGAAATGTTATTGAGACCCATTGCCATGTCTAATTGCTTATCTGATTTGAATGAAAAACCTCTTTCAAGGTTATTTAACTGAATTGATGATAAGCCTAAATCAAAAATTATTGCATCTACATGATTTTCAGAAATAGTATCTAGTTGACTAAATCTTATTTGATAAAATTTAAATCGTTTTGGAAATTTTCTTTGTAGTTCCTCTGCAATAGATTTAATATTATTATCTCTATCTATTGCTGCTATTTCAGTATTTGGAATTTTTAAAATTTCTTTAGAGTATCCACCTCCACCGAATGTGCAGTCAATATATTTGCCTCCATCAAATGGTGAAGTTATTTTTAAAACTTCATTCAACATCACTGGAAAATGGGAGAATTCCAGTGATGGTGTATGATTGTTCATTGCTCAATGATTTTTTCATTAAAATTTCTGTTTCCTTAAGAAGGCAGGAATTTCAAAATCTTCTTCTTCGTTTAAATCTTGGTCGAATAATTCATCCGTGTCATGTTGAGACTGTTCCTTATGTTCATTGTCAATCTCTTCGGATACATTGTGTTCTTCAGAAAATAGTCTAGGTGTGTATTCTTCATCATTAATACTATTTATCTGCTCTGTGGTTTCTGTGTTATTATTTAAGTTGGAATTTTCAATATAAGAAGCACTCTCAATTGATACACCTGTTGGAACCTCAGAAGAATTATTTTCAGTTTCAAAGTTTGGTATTTCCTCATTTAAGCTTGGTGAAGCATCATTAATTACATCGTTTTGAGACTCATCTTTAATTTCAAAACTTTCATCAAGTTTTAATGCTGTTGCTCCATCAATTGCGCCTAATGTATTATTGTCCATTCTAGGATTATGAGAAAACAAGTTTTCAGAATAACCAGTGTTTCTATTTTGAATTCTTGATACCATATTTAAAACTGTTTTATTTTCTGTTTCGTGACCGTCTAATGCAGTTGCAACAATTGAAACTCTTATTTTTCCATTAAGTTCTGTATCTTCGATTGCTCCAAAAATTAATTCTGCTTCAGGATCGACCTCAGCTCTAATTCTATTGACAGACTCTTCTACTTCAAACAAAGTTAGATCATCCCCTCCAGTTATATTTACTAATAATCCTTTTGCTCCCTTTAAAGAGTATTCATCAATAAGTGGATTGTTTAATGCCATTTCAGTAGCTACATTACCTCTATTTTCTCCTTCAGCTTCACCTGTACCCATCATAGCTTTACCCATTGAACTCATTACCGTTTCTACATCTGCAAAATCTAAATTTATCATTCCAGGTCTAACCATAAGGTCTGTTACACTTTGAACTCCGTGTTTAAGTACATTGTTTGACAAGATAAAAGCATTTTTAAAAGTTGTAGTTTCACTAGCTATTTTAAAAAGATTTTGGTTAGGAACTACTATAACTGTATCTAAATGTTTTTTAAATTCTTCTAAACCTTGCATTGCTCTTCTCATTCTTTTTGGGCCTTCGTAAGAAAAAGGAAGTGTTGTCACTCCAACAGTTAAAATGTTTAACTCTCTTGCCGCTTTTGCAATTACATGTGACGCTCCGGTACCGGTACCTCCTCCCATTCCTGAGGTGATAAAAACCATATTTGCTCCCTGCATATAACTTGTTATTTCATTTAATGACTCATCAGCTGCAGCTTGGCCAATGTCATGTTTAGCACCTGCACCTAAACCTTTAGTTAAATTCATTCCAATTTGGATTTTTGCATCTGCCTTGCTCATTTTTAAATCTTGGGCATCTGTGTTTACAGCTACAAATTCTACACCTTTCATACCTGAGTCGATCATTGCGTTAATAGCGTTACCGCCAGCGCCGCCTACTCCTAGTACTAAGATTCTTGGTTTTAGTTCTTTAAGTTCTCCACCACCAATATTTATACTCATTACAGTTCTCCCTTTTGATTGTTATCCCATTTTAAACTAGATCTGTTTTGAAAAGCTTTTTTTCTTGCGACTGCTTTAAATTTTTCAAAATTACTTGGTTCCCAAATTTGAAATGCTTTTCCTAAGCCAACAAATAAAACATTGTTTTTTATTTTTGCATGATTAAGTAGCTTAAAAGGCAATGAAACTCTACCTTCGGTATCGAAATGTAAATTTTCACTTTCAGATAAAATTGAGGTTGCAAAAAAATCCCTTTTTTCTTCAAAAGGATTCAGCGAGTCTATAGTATTTGAAAGTTTTTCTATTCTGTCTTGAGAACAAGCTTCTAGCGCAGCATGATTAAAAGACGGGTAAGCAATAAATCCATTGTATCCCATAGAGTTTAAATTTGACCTAAAAGTTGCAGGCACTGAAACACGTCCTTTCTTGTCTATTTTGTTTTCGTAACTTGATAAAAACATTTTTATTTAAAAAACCTCTATAATTAAAATTTTTATATGTACTCTCCATAATGGGATTAATTGGGATAGTATGGGTTTTTAGAAATTAGTCAATAAGTTTGTATATTGGAAAATAGTACAAAAATAGAACATTTTAATTGGAATTTTGCCAGATAATCTGTAAGCCGG
>VMHT01044285.1_pt1 | contig 29826 bp, 48 predicted proteins | sample 4693611 | NCBI WGS metagenome assembly VMHT01 (sample SAMN12280063, study PRJNA550983) | marine metagenome | isolation source: seawater sampled from same location over 5 years 0.02-0.2 micron viral filtrate | place: USA: collected off the coast of southern California halfway between the port... ... | reverse complement strand
TAGGTGTAAAGATACCTTTATTATTTCCAAAACTTTGTTCTGGGCTTTCAGGCATATATCCAAATTCATTACTCATAATTACACCACCTTATACAATGTAAATGTTCCACTAGTTATATTGCCACTACTCATAAGTATTTGAATACCATTGTTACTTTGTGCAACTGTATGTACTTGACCACCACTAGCACCAAATAAAGCTGGTGTTTGGTTATATAAAGCACCTTCCCAAGTCATAAATGAATATTCACTACTATCAAACCAATTAAATAAATATAAAATAGCTACACCACTTTCATTTGTTCCTGTACCACTTCCACCAAGAAATTGAAAACTACTCATATTAGTATTACTTTGATTAGAAAAACTAAAACTTGCTGACATATTTTTATAAGCATTATCATAATTTGAGGTAGTATCAGCAGAACTATCACTTGCTTTAATTACTCTTAATAAAATATTTGAATTATCAACTGAAACATCTGTATTAGTTGCAGTAAATAAATATGTGCTATTGTCATCTATTCCAGAAAGATTTATAAAACTAACTGCACTTGTTACTGTATTTGTTGCTACTTGTACTAAACTCATTAGCTATCAACTCTCAATCCATAAATTTTAATATTTCCACTATCCAAAGTATTACTTGAAGCCATAATGTGAAAACCTGACATACTTGCAGTTTGTTTTAATAAACCAATACTTTTGTGTCCATAAGCTATTCCAGATACTGCTGACATATTTTGTGAAATAAGAAATGTATATGAAGAACTTGAAAATGGATTAAATACATAAGTAACAAAACCACTAGCTTCTGGGCTTAAATCTGCATATCCCATAATTACTGTTTGTGTGTGATTGGTTGTTTTAGTTTCCCCAAAAGCGCTACTGCTAGGCATTCTTAAAGTTGCACTATCATAATTTGAAGCTGATATAAGACTTCCTGCACTATTAATAAATTTATAATATATTTCAGCAGGGCTACCTGAATTATGACTTAAATTATTTATTGTTATTTTATAAATATCATAATCTGCACTAAAACAATCTTGAATAGATACTGTTGAAACTCCATCTACAATTTCTGTATCATTAATTAATCTTAAGTTACTCATATCTGTTTTACTCCAAAAAGTTTTATAGTTCCTGTTTCATTAAAAGCATAACTAGAACTAATAAAACATCTTATTGCATTTATTGTTTCTGCAACTGTATAAACACTCCCACCAAATTGAAATCTACCATTAGCACTTGCATCTGTATCTCGTGAAGCAGATTGTGATGTACAAAAAGAATATTTTGAACTGTTTAATAAATTATACAAATATACATAACCATTACCTGCTCTGTTATTTCCAACTCTATTACCTAATCTAAATGATGTATAACTTGTACTTTTTACTTCTGAAAAAGTACCACCTGCATTCATATATTGAATTGCATATTGATAATTTGTAGTTTCAAAAGTGCTTCCATTATCATTTGAAACTCTTATTTGTAATTCAGTTGTTCCACTAGCTTGTAAATTTTCATAGGTTAAATAGTGAACATCATAATTACCTAAATTAGTAAAATCTACTGTATTTCCACTTGTAACAGTTTGTTCCTCAATAAGTTCTAATGAGCCACCCCAACTACCGTCTTTAGTAAGTTGTAATATTTCACTAGGTGTATATAAACCTGTATTCTTTTTTACATCATTTGGTTGCGTACCTATGTAGGCCATAAATTACCCCTTTAGGTTTGACGCAAAAATGATACGTTAAATTCAGCACTTGAAGCCGCTGAACATAACCCTTGTAACTTGTCCCCAGTTTCTAAAGTGATCTTAGTTGTTATTTCTATTGTTGTTCCAAATGGTAAAGATACATTGTTTAAAATGTGTCTTAATGATCCACCAGATTTTGTTACACTTAGATCAACTGTAACATCAGCACTACTGGAACTAACGTTTGATAATAATATACCAATAACTGTTTCAGTTGTTGATGACGGTACTGCGTCAACAATATCACCAGCGCTAGTGCCTAGAACACCTTGAACGCTATGTAGTGTATCTGCCATAGTCTATTTTTCCTTTCTAGCTTAACGCTAATACTAATCCTAAACTTACACCAGCTGGTGCTAAAGCTACTATATCAGCTACTGTTGTTTTCTTTAAATTATTACTGTCATCTGCGTCACCGATCAAAACAATATCAGCACTTGCAACAGTTGCAGAAGTAGCTTGGTTTGGTGAAATTACTAATGTTGATGAAAATGCACCAGAAGTAGCGGCCGCACCACCAGATAAACCAGAAGTAGATGATGTGGTAATTGTAACGCCAGTTATGTCACCCTCACCAATAAAATCAACAAAAGAAGATCCGTCATAAAATTGTAATGTATTGGTATCTTTTAAAAATACAAATTGGCCTTCTTCGCGTTTGCTACTTGTAATTCCACTGTCCCTTGCGCTAGATGACGCAAAAACCATTATTGCTTGCATGAGGTACGCATTAACGTCTGAAGCAGTTAAAACTTCACCAGTTGCAAATTCTTTATATCCAGATAATGCCATGTTTTTAGTTTATCCTTTCTTGTTTCTGTTCTATATTGTGTGTCATTAATAACCTAACTTGTCTGTATCTAAAACACCAAATAACGTATTATCTAATCGTAAAAATGCTTGTACATCTGCATTTGACAACATATACGTGCAAGTAAATAGATCTGGTGTGATTGAATAACTAATACTATCAATTATTTCTAATGATGATATTTGGCTTGGTGATCCACTTCCCGGTGGTGTTAATTCTACTTGTACAATGTCACCAACTTCCCTAGCCAAGATCGTGTTCTGATTAGATGTTGTTGCTTCTTTTACATCAACAATTAAATTATCAAATCTAATCAATGCGTCTTTAAATTTACCAAGTAAGAATTTAGACGCGTCAAGCACTTCTGTATCAGAATTATTAAATAAACTATCCCTTGTAAGAGTTCTAACAAGATATTTACCTTGACTTGCTACATCTTCTGATGTTTGGGTTGTGCCACCGTTTCTAGTTAAATTTATAACATTATAAATTTCATTGTCATCATTTATGTAATCAACTGACAAATATGGTACATTACTTCCGTCATCACTAAATATTGCAGTAGCACTTGACGGAAATGTTGTATGACGTGACTTAAAAGTTATATTTCCACTTTTTGACATAAATAATAAACCATTTTCCGATTGCTCAATTTGTTGCAAAACTGATAATGTATTTCCAGTCAATGACGAAATAGCTTGCATAGTTGATACACCAGTTTCAATATCTCTTGCACTAGCGCTAAACTTCACGTCAGTGTTGTCTAATACTGCACCGATCATTGTGCCAGATTTAGCAGATGAAAACGCTTGACCTATAACTTCAGTGTTAGCTATTTTTATAAATGCGTCAGAAGCTATAAAGTCTGCAAATGAGTTAGATTTATCTGGATAAGTTAAGTTTATGTCAGTTACAAAACCAACAAATATATCTTCATAAGTAGTACCACCGTCAGTTGTTGCGTCAACATGTATCAAAATCATTGGCTCAATACCGGGTGAATATGGACTTGATGTATTTGTGTTTTCATATTTTCTTGCATTATTAAGCAAACGTACTGTACAAGATCCAGTAAAAAAACTTTCTAAGTCTTTAGATCGTCCACGATTTACAGTTATGCTTTGTACATCACTTGTTACATCAGTTAAAGTAACTGCACCACCAAGTTGTCCAGTGTCTAAAATACCACGTATTACATCATCTAATGTAAATTCGTTTGCAGTAAAACCTATTCGTACACGTGTTGTTGGTTGTGCCATTATAAAGCAACAACCACGCCGCCACCACCACCACCGATACCAGCACGCTCTAATGTTCCATTACGATCAGTAAACTTCTTTAATTCTTCAGCAGTTTTTCTTGCTACTTCATCTGGGTTTCCACCACCACTTACGCCAATGTTAAAGTTGTTGGTTACATTTTGTAGTCCACTTGAAGCAGTTTTACTACTTGCGATTAATGCTTCAAGTTCATTTCCTGCGTCTATTTTATCTGGTGCTAATTTTTTAACTTCTTTTTCGGCAAAACCTAAACTAATATTATCAAACTTTCTTAGTTTTGGTATATCTAATTTAATTCCAATTTTGCCCAAAATGTTTTGTGCTTTTTCGCCAAAGGCATTTAATTTATCTGCAAATCTGTTAAATCCATTTATTATTGCATTTATCATTTTTTCAAAGTTTTTAGGTAAGTTAGTTAAAAATGGTGTTATGTATTTTTCTACTATTTCTGTAAACTTCCTAAATGCTGGCGCTAGCATTGTCAGCAACAGTGATACGATTGTTAATATTGGTGGTGCAAGTTGTGCAATCAATTGACCGATAGAAGATACAAATGGTGCTACTGCTTGGATTGCACCAACTAATTGCGGCCCGATCTCTTGTACAAGATCCACAATAACTGGAAGTAATGCTTCTGCAATAGGCAGTAACTCTTGTCCCATTGTTGCTTTTAATTCTGTTAATTTTGCACGTGCTTCATTTGATTTAGCCGCAAAACTATCTTGTTCTGCGTTTAAATACCCTTGTGTAACAATTGATTTTTCTTTGATCAATTCCAATGTTGCCATTGCTTTTTCTTGTTGGGTTAATTGTTTTGCGTTATCTTTACCAGTCATTGCAAACGCTTTTGTTTGCACGTCTGCTTCCATAATAGAAATACCATAGGTTTTAAGACTTTCACGTTCACCAAGTAACGCTTTGGTAAATGCTTGCATAACTGGTGTTGCACCACCTTGTACGTTGTTAAATGCCGCTACGTCACCAGCAACTACTGCTAATTGTTCACCAAGATTAGCACTTTCTTCAGCAGTAAATCCAACAGACTGTACAACTTGACCAGTTGTTTTAAGAAGATCTTGCAATTCAAAATTAGCCATACCAGCTTTGTTTGCAAATTCTTCAACAAAGGCGTTTAGTTGTTGACCACTTTCCCCAGTTCCAAAAACAACATCAAATGCTGATCCAGCTTCTTTTGCACTAGAAGCAAGGTTGACCATTTCTTTGCCAACTGTACCAGCGGCAACACCAAGCCCGGCAATAGCAGTTGCACCTACTTTGGCTATACCACCAGCGATTTTGCCAAAACCTTGTAATGCACGTTGACCACGTGTAATGCCTTTAACTAATCCGTCAACATTACCAACTATGGATATTACTGCTTCACGATTAATTTTTACCATTTAAAGTTTCTTTCCTATTGATCTTGCCAATGCTTCATAAAGGCGATCATTATACGTTGACATAATTCTATCTTGCTCATTTGCAACAGTTCTTTGTACAACATAACCACCTTTACCAAATTTACCAAAACTTGATGTACCAGAAGCATATTGGTTACCAATCCAACGTCTATATGGAAATGTTGCACCACGTCTGGAATAACGCAATTTACCAACTGCGTTACGATCTATCTTACGCATTGAAGAAGATCCACGTATTGGTACAAGTAAACTATCACGACCAAATTCCATAGATAGTGCAGACGGTTGTCTGTTACTTGCTCTACCAATTTTTATTTTGGCTTGTGTTCTTGTTGCTTGTGGTTTGATGTTTTTTGTAGATCTAACTGCTTTTGGCACTGGTTGTTTTGCACCTAGTGATCTGGCTTTGTCAGCTACTTCTTTTGCTATTTCCCTATTGAATTTACGTAGCGCGTTTAATACGTCTTTTTTTCCATAACGTGTTAATTCTTTAACAATTGCTTTTACTTCACTATTGTCAATTGCTAAATGATTAAATTTCGCTACCATTGCTATTTCTTTTTTTTATCATTGCAAAAAGTGCTTCAAACATATCCATGTCCAAGTTCATTATCTCATTGGGACTAATCCCACTTTCCAAGCTAATTAAAGCAACTACGTCAATGAACTTGTTTACCCTTTTGGGTTATCAGTTCCACCTTTAACATCTATTTCTTCAACTTTTTCAATCCAAGTGTCATAGTCATCAGTGACACCATTACGTTTTGCAGATAACCAAGCTAAGTACAATATCCACTCATACTTCTGTGTATCAGTAAGTTCAGATATTGGCACATCAAATTTTCTTTCAAACTTGACTATGTCAGCTGGTTTTATCTTTAATTCGTAAGTTGTACCGTCAGACATTGTGACGGTTATGTTACCCACTAGGAAGTTGCTCTTGTTACAGTGCCGCTTGTTGGAAACGAAACGGACATAGTTGCCAATTCACCAACTGCGTTAGCAACTGGAATATGTTGGTTAACAAGGATAGATCCACTATAACTTGGGTTTGTTGCGCTTACTGATCCACTTGTTGCTTTTAAAACAAATGCAGTTGTTCCACCAAATAGTGGAAACATTGTTGCGTCAACTTCTGAACTTGCAAAGTCTTGTTGGAAATCTATGGATAAAGTACCAGATTTCAAACCACCAGTTTTGCTCATAAAGGTTGATCCCATTGCCGTAGTATCTATTTCTTCAGAATTAAGTTCAAGTGTCACACTAGCTACATGATCTGATAGATCAACGCTATTGATAACCAAACTTGCGTCTGTTAATACAAATTTTGCCATTTAATAAATCCTTTCTTGATTTAATTGTAAATATTATATATTTAGATTTGTTATGTGTGTTATTCTATGCCAACTGTTGCATGAATAGAAAAATTTGGATTTGTACCAGATACAGTGTAATTTAAACGCCAGTGTGTATCAGTGATTGCACCAGCAACACTTTGGAAGTCTGCACCAATTGCAGTGATCCCGGTAAATGTAATTCTATCAGTTGGGCTAGTGAAGCTTGAATTATCATCTGATTGTAATTTAAAAGTTATTGTTGGTGTTGAAGTACCACTAACACTTGTGCAGTGAATTGCTACATAACATTTTTCTGTTGCGCCTACTGCACCTAAATTAGCACCAGTAGAATTACCAGTGGCAGTTATTGATCCGTCAAGCGCTATTGTTCCACGCACCATAACTTCTGACGATTGTGACTTAGTAACACTAAACGGTGCTATTTCACCTACTTCGCCAAAGATTTGATAACTAAATTCCCTTGACTTAGTAAAGTAAGCAATATTGCCAACCCCAGCGTCTGGCACAGTTGTTACGATCAATTCATTACCTACTGATGTTCCAAGTAAAGCGTCTGGCTTATTTGCGCCAGCTTCATAAAATCCGTCCAATGTAAGTTCTGAATTTTTAAGACCACCTAGTTTTTCAGTAAATCCACCAGATTGTAATGTTGTTGCGTCTAGTTCTTCAGCAGTTAATTCAAGGTTTACATTAGTTACATTGTCAGATAGATCATATCCACCACTAAAAACTTTACCGTCATTAAATACAAATTTAGCCATTATCTTCTACTTCTTCCCATGCTTCGTTTACTTCTGGTGTGCTTTTATCATCTTTTATAAACGTTCCGTCTTTTTTTCTAGCACGTCTTTTTTTAATTGTAGTAGCTTCAATATGCCCACCTTTAATTAATGATTTAGCAACTTGTTCATCAGTAATAGTAATTGATTGGCCTTTTTCTTTGCCCATAACTTTCTTATTACCTATGATCTTATATTTTGGCATTATCTACCCCCACAACAACCGTTTCCACAACAGTCCATTAACTACTTCCTTTCGTAAATACTTCAATAGTAAGATTAGCACCGACTGCGTCAATTCCATTTAAACTGACATCAGCGGCGTAATTATTCATTTCTGTAATTCTAGCGTCTGTATCTGAAAGCCCTAATGTCCTATTGTTAAAAATAATTTGTCTTATGCTTGATGATCCAGATCCAGTAACAAATGCGTCTAGCTTATCTTGTGCAGTTCTGCTATCTGATCTTTGTACTGCAACAGTCAATTCAAACTCATAACGATCAGTGCCACGTTGCATTGCAAGATCAAATTCAATTGCAGTTGGTATAAATAAGCAAACTGGAAAATTTATTGCTTGATCTGGGACTGTATCATAAACACGTAGGCCAGATATGTTGGAAATAGTTGTTTTTAAACCGTCACGGATTTGCGCCATTGTTGCCATTAAGCTAACCCAAAAACTGTGCCTTTACGAAATGGTGCTATCAATCTTGTGATTTCCCTATTTTGTTGTATATTTACAACACCAAAATCACCAACACCAGCAACACCAAGTGGTGCATTACGCATTGCAAATAATTCACTAGCAAGCATTAATGAAGCTTGTCTTATTGGCTCTGGAACTTCTGAATAACCCCATTTAGCAGTTATTTCTGCACGTGGTCTATTGCTTGAATAATCCAGTGGCCACTCATGATTACCGTCTGATATTAATTCAACAATATAAAAAGGCGATATTAATATTCCACCAACTACTTGATTTATTGGAAGTAATTGAAAATCAGAAGATGATACAGTAGTTTCATAAGTACCGTCATCATCATCATCATATTTAACTACTAATCCAGTAGTTGTTGAAATATCATCTACATGTAATCTATATAGATCGTTTGTAAAAAATTTTCGTGCAGTTGCGTTTTGTTGAAAAAAGATACGCCCACAAAAAGTATCTATTTGCCTACTAGCCGCATTAATTGCGTCATCAAGAAGATCATCATCAGCAGTATCAGAAGTAGGAATACCGTTAAATTGCTTTAACTGGTTTTGTGTACAGTAGCCATTAGTAATTGCCATAAGAAATTATTTCCCTTTCTTTCGGCCTTTACCTTTGCCACCTTTCATTTTCTTTTTTCCGTAATGCTTTCCGGGCATGATCCTACTTCTTTTTTTCTACTTTTTTTTCAACTTTAGGTTTTGCAGTTTTTGTTTCAACTGATCCACCAGCTTTTTTAATTGCTTCTTTAACTTGTTTAGCACGATCTGCTTTCTTGTATAATTCGTAGTGCTTCAACTCTTGTTTCAGCGCTTCTATTAATTCTTTGTCTTGTTTTGCCATAATTCTTTCCTATATGGTTTGGTGTGTTGGTTGCCCAGCACACCTAAACCAAATTTATTAGAAACTAGGTGTTATTAATCCAGTTCCTTGTATTTTTGTCATGCCAGCTGGGTATCTTCCAGAAGCAAATGCGTTGTAACCATAAACAACCATTTTAGTTGTTAATGATCCAGCATTTGTTTCTTCAAACTTCAACTGAAATAAATTATCTTCAAATAGAATATGATCGTCAACTTTAATTACATAGATCTGATCTTGATCTGATCCACCACCGTCAGTGGTTGTAATGTTGGCGTCTGTAATTACTGGAATACCAAGTAGGTTTCCAACAACGTTTCCATAAGCGGCAGCTTCACCAATTCCCATTGGATTGTCTGGGTTGTTTCCTTGTGGAACAATTAACGGTCTGTTAGAACTGTCAAGTCCAGCAGTGAAGAAACCCCAACGTCTTGGGTGCATTAGTATCGCAGTAGCTGGTGCAAATCTATTTGCATTAACTTTTTGTACTGCGTCTGCTAACTTAGGAAATGCTTCAGCAACTGTTGGACTTGCGTCTGTATAAGTTACTGTATTGACACCAGATACGTTTCTGATACCTAAAGGTTGTCCAGAAGATCCAGATCCCTCAAACATCAATCTATCTAGTTCACCATAATATGCGGCAACTAAGTCACCGAAAATGATGTTTTCTATGCTAAAGCCCGGTTGACCACCTCTTTCAAGTGCTTGTCTTGAAACATCTTGTTGGCCAGCTACTGTATCAACATTAACTGTCAATAAAGTATCGTCCATGTTTGTTTCTTGAACTGCACTATTTTGTGACGCTTGAACTGCCGCGGCAGATCCAGTAGTAATTCTGGACACTTCCACTTTCATGCCATAAGCCGGTAATGGCTTTTTAGATACTGCATTATAAAGTGCAGATCCAGCACGTGCAATTGGTGCGTATTCATCAACAAGGTATTGTGGAATAACAAGCCCAGTAAATGCGCCCGTTCCAATATCTCTAGCTTCATATTCTTGGTGTTGGTTAACTCTTTCTTGTGCTTTATAGTCACCTTGTCTAGAGGCATAAGCGTCTGCAAAAAATGAGTGATCTCCACCCTTTCTGTACATGTTTGGCTCATTGACTTCAACAATAGCTTCTTTTTCGCTAAGATCTTCATCTTCCACACCTAAAGCATTTCTGCTTTCTTTAACTGCTTCAAGAGTGTCATTAAGTTCCCTAGCTTCGTCAATTTTTCCGTTAAGATCCTTAATTTCACCATGTAGCTCTTGTGATCGCGCAAATTTTGCGTCAAATTCTTCGCCAGCGTCCATTGTGTCAAGTTCTTCAACTAATTGATCAAGTTCAGCAACTTTACTATCTCTAGCTTCAATTATATTTTTCACTATGATTTCCTTTGTGTGTTTATCTTTTACTTATGCGTCTAGTGTAAATATTAAGTGTGTGATACGACTTCGTTTTTACGGCTCTACGACTTTTTACGAATACCGTCCCTTTCAAGTTTCATTTTTAACAATTCAACTTTGGGATTGTTTCGTTTTTCATCAACATCGTTGTCCGTAATACTTTCAACTTTGTTAATAAAACTTTCTAATATTTCTGTTGCCTTATCGCCACTTCTAGCTTCTACAAGTTCTTTATGTAGATCTTCAATATCTAATCCACGTAACTTTGCCCCTGCCCACGGGTTAGCTGGATAAGTCACAACAGAAACATCAAATAATCTTGCTTCGTTAACTGATCTATTATTACCACTTGCGTCAAACTCATCTTTTATAGCTTGAAATGCAAATGACATTTCATTTAGATCGCCACGTTTCATTGCACTAGCAACTTCTGCAACCGTAGGATTTGTTGGATCTAATTCTGCCCTTACAAATAATCCGTAATCATCTTCTTCAAGTTCTAAAGTTCCAGAAGAAGTTCTTGCTAATGGAATACCGTCATGGTTTACTAAAAACCTAACGTCATCTTGTTCTTTTAATGTTTTTTTGAACGCGCCTTGTTTAATTGTTTCATCATAAACACCTTTACTATCACGCACGCCGTATGCTTTGTCAAACACAGAAGCATAACCAGTAAACAACAAAGTATCATTATCGTTTTCTTTGCGTTCTTCTACTGCGCTAAATGTAAAACTTCTATTTTCAGTTTGTCTATCCATTTCTTTAAGATTAGTTGACCTTTTTTGTGTTTCCACAGTGTTTGATATAGCAACTACTGGATCTAATACTTGTATATGTTGATTGTTCATACTTTTTTCTTCTTTCTTTGTATATCTTGGGTGTTGATCTGGTAAAAGATCATTGTCACTTTTGTAAGCTGGATTTTGTGGTTTATCGTTTTTAAGTAAGTAACTAAATGCACGCAGTCTTGCTAATCCCCATGCTTGACGACTTACACCGGGACGGTGTGATGTGCTATAAGCACCAAATCCACGTCTAACAACTGCTTTTGCAGTTCCCATTTTTAATTTGCGCCATGTGGCCATGCCTTTTACATCTTCATTATGTTCTTCTATTCTTCCCCTAATAGATTTTTCTGTTGCTTCACTAAATTTAATACCACCTTTTTTACCAGTTGCAGATCCCTTTGGATTTTTCTTACTTCCTTTAATTTGATCTTTTTTTGGTGCTGGTGTGCTTGGATCGTTTCTTGGCTCATATTCACCAGCATTAATTAATTGTGCAATCTTTCTTTCTGCCCAATCATGCGCTTCCATTGGATCAGTCCACGGGTTAGATCCCCACAATAGAAATGCTACATCAGAAGCACGCCAAGTATCTGGATCATTAGGATTGCTTTTTTCACGATCTAAATCACTAAGATGACGTGCATGCCATGCGCGTATCTTAACTATTTTGTTTATGCTAAGTTCTTCACCTTTTGACATAATTCTTGCTTGTCTAACTGTTTCATCAACAAGTCCGTCACCAGCTTTGTTTAAATTATCTAAACCACGTTGTGCATTATCTTGCATAAACTTAGGTGGTTTTCTATCTACTGCACGTTGTTCTGTTTCTGGATCTTGATCATTGTATTTTAATGTTGGATCATCTTCATCAGTGTGTTTACCACCAGTTAATTTTGTATAATCTTCCATTTTTTCACAAGGCATATACATTGTTTCACCATTAACTTCGTGTGTATGTGTGCCAACACAACCTATTTCTTTTGCTTTGGCTAATGCTTCTTCTTCTGTTTTATAAAGATCTTGTTCTTCCATTAATCTGGCCTTACTACATGCAAATTACCAGTGCCACTGCTAGTTATGGCATAAAGTTCATTATCTTGTGGTATTTTCATAGTTACTGCACCATTGTTTGACAATTCATATCCAGTTCCACTTGTTACATCAGATCCACCTAAATAAATAGCAGATCCATGTTCATTATGTAAATATATTTCTTGTTCATAATTAACACCGTCAATTACTTTTACTGGCGTTGAATTGTTTAATGCTTTTGCTTCACTAATCATTTTCTAGTTCAGTTAGATTTTCAGTTGGACTATGTTCGTCTTTCCCCAGTGGCTCAATAGTTGGATCAACCATTGCACCTTGTAAACCAAGATAAAATTTATCACCACCCGCGTATGGCTCTAAATCCATTTTTGACCTTGCTTCATTAGGTGTCATTAAACCAGAAGAGATAGCTACTTGAAAACTACGCACCCTACTTAACTGATCTGCACGTGCAAATTCAGCAGTGTCCATTTTTACATATTGTTTGTTTGGCAATAATGTACCCAGTCCGTCCTCTATTCTTCTAATCCACGGCAGAAGTGTGTGACGAATAAATTGTAATCCATTGCTTTCAATATTTGAATATACGTTTGATCCGTCTTTAGCTAACAACATGTGTGCTGGTATTCTAAAAACTCTTGCTATTTCATTAACTATTTGTTCACGTGCTTCAATAAGTTCTGTACCAGCAGAAGCGCTTATTGCTTTCCACTTCAACCCACCAGTTAATACTGCTGGTTTTCTATTTCTATTGTGATTACCAAGCCAAGTTTCTTTTAAAGTCTTAGCTTGTTCAGCAGTTAAATCTCTATCTGTTTCCAAAACGCTTGACGGTGTTCCACCTTGTCCATAGAACTGGGCAATGTGTCTTTCCATTGCCAATGCTAATCCATACGTATTACTTTGGGTACGTAATGGACTAATTCCAACTAACTGACCGGGATATTGAAACCAAGTAAAATGTAACATATTGTTGCTTGTTATTCTTCTTGAATAATCACCCTTAGCACCTTGAAGCATAAATACTTTTTCACCATTTACCATTTCGCATTTTACTTTGTCTGGGTGTATTGGTGTCATGCCAATTGCTCTACCTTGTCTATCTTTATCAACAAGAACAAAGGCATTACCGTGCATTGCAAGTGATGTAACTATTTCATGTATACATTGAAAAATTGTTTGATTTTGATTTGGTTTTTCTAAAAATTTTGGTTTATCAGTGAATATTGTTTTTTCACTATCGTATCTAACTGTTTTAATTGGAAGTAAAGCAATACTATCTGCGATCAGTGAAATAGCAGAATAAACAGTTGATATGCCCAATGCAGACATTTCATTTACTTTTTCACCAGTTTGGTTAGTAAGGCCACCCTCACGAAGTGCTAATAGATCAACTAGGTTGCCAAGTGCCGCGTCCCTATTTTCTGTTCTTTTGAATAAACTCATCTAGCTTGTAAATAACTTCCTAATATTATAAATGCACCACTAACAATATAAGCTAGTGAAACATTAACTGTATATACACCATAAATTATAAGTGCTACACCTAGTACATCTGCGATTGTTGTTATATAATTATTCATAAGTTTATTATAGACACTTCTGGATCATCATCTTCTGGTGTGGGCGCAGTTATACGATCTAACATAAGCACCATTGCAATACATGCGTCAATCTTTCTTTTAGATCTACCCTTTGACAAACGCCAACCCATATCAGTTATTTTTTGTGCCGCTGACATAACTTGATCTGTAAACGTTGGATCACCGTCATGTCTGACTTTATTATTAACAATTAAATCATAGGCGTTTCCACACGCTGGGATCATACGACTATGCGTTTGTGGAAAGTTAACCATTGGCACACCACGATCTAACAATACTTGTGCAGATCTTTCAAAAAACGCTGGATCGTATGCAACTTCTTTTACTTGGTATAGTGTCATAAGTTCAATAACAAATGCTTCAATTTCTTGATAATCCATATAAAATTTATCGTCTGGCTTCCATATCTTAGCTTTCATATTTATAATTTCATTATCATCTTTTTGTCCATAAACTATTGCAACACTATCGTGTCTAAGCGCCATATCAATACCAACAAATGTTTCTTCCCCTTGTTCTAATTCAAGTTGTGTATCTTGGTTTGATAACCAATTTTCTGCTTTAATCCAGCTTTCTTCTTCTGTTCTTGTCCATTGATTAAGGTGATAGCGTTGAAATTCATTAAGTGGTAATGACTTGTGCCTACGTCTAAGGTTTTCAATAGGCCACCAATCATTTGTTATTGCCGGGTTTACTTCTTGCCAAAGTTCTTCTTTTTCTGGATCTTGATCATCTTTTGCACCAATCCATTTAAAATAAAATTCTGGATCTTCTTGTTTACCAGCTTCTTTCAATAATCCACGTTGGTACATTTTCCCTGCCATACTATCAAGATCGTGTCCAGCAGTAGTAATATTTAAAACTAAACCGTCCCTACGTTTCGCAGTGTTGTTTGATAATACATAATGCACACGTTCTAAATTAATGTTATTCCACTCATGTATTTCATCTGCAATAAAACAACTATTTCTACCACCGTCAGCAGTACCAGCTTTGGCCGCTACTCTAAATGCACGACCAGAAGCGTTTTTAACTTGTATTTCATTTTCATAAGTTGTGACCATTTCAGATAGTAATGGACTTTCATTACACATTGTTTTCATAGTTCCAAACACAAGGTTTGCTTGTTCGTATGACGCCGCCGCCACTGCAACAAGTGGTGAAGTTACACCAGATCCAAGTAATTCATACAATCCAATGCAAGCACTTAAAGCAGTTTTGCCATTTCCTTTAGGTAATCCAATTAATGCTTCCCTAAACTTTCTTGATCCACTTTTGTTTAACTCATACAATTCATAGATAATTGCTTTTTGCCAATCATCAAGCAAAAATTTTTCACCGTAAAAATCACCCTCACCGTGTACACAAAAGTTTTCAATAAATTTAACAACACGACTACCCCTTGTTTCTGGTAATACTATTTGTTGTGTTTCTGACATAATTCTTCTTTTGTTAATTCTTCATCAAGATCATCTAAAATAATTTTATCAAAGATCATATCTTTCCATTTTTAATTAATTGCCATGCAATAGCATTTATAACAATTATTGCCATGACTACAATAAAACCGTCCATTTATTCTTCTTCCTTAACTTCTTCAAATTCAGTGTCATAATCGTCAATTTGTTCTTCTGGATCATAACTTTGATATGTTATTGTTAATTCTTCCCCAGCTTTGATATGTCTTATAGCCATTATAAAAAATAAATGCGTAAAGTTTATGTCACGTATCAAAACACAATTTGGGTTATCTGGCGTATGGTTTACAAAACCACCAAGTGGCGTTCTAACAAATATATTTGGTTTATCAACAAGTATGTGTGACAATCCTAAGTTAGTTTGATTTGCTACATCTTTTGTTGCAAATATACCAAGTCCGTGTATTTCTGATTTATCTATTGTTAAGAAACTTGGCAAAGGTTTATATGTTTCTTTATTATCCATTTTTTTCCTGAACTTCTTTTTTTTCTATAACTTCTTTTTTATTTTCTAATACTTTTAGTCTAGGATCTTCAATTTCCTTTTGATCGTCTAGTTCTAAAAGTTTTTGTAATTGTGCAAACCCGGTTTGTGCTTCACTATATGCAATACCTAAACGTTGACGTGCAAGTGGCGTAAGGCCTAATTCTTGTTCTAATCTAAGTATCTTATCTTCTAGCTTCAAAGTTAAGTTTATTAACGGATTTACTACTGGTTGCCCTTTACTTCCTACATCAATTAATCCAGCACTGCCCATAGACTGTATTGTTCTGTTTGCACGTTCAGCTTCATCATAAAACTGAAATAATCTATAAAATGCTGGAAAATCTACGATCTGGGCAGTTTTAGCAAGATCACTTTCCCAATAGTCTTGCCATTGTGTTTTTGTTCTACGTAACCAACGTGAATTGGGCTTTGGTGCGTCAAACGATACACCACCTTTAATAACGTTTAAGCTATTGTCCCTATGGCCTACTAATTTATCTTTATCTTTTGGTATGCGTCCACGTTTACCCATGTAATTTACCTTAATTTACTTTTTTACATAAAACTATATAAAACATTATACAAACAACATAATACTTCATAACACTACAAAACATTGGATATAGATAAATATATACTAGGAAAAAATAATTAGAAATTTGGGCAGAAAAAGTGGTGTATAAAACACGTTTTGGGTGGTGGCACTCTACATAGAAAAAACTTACCCCCCCTACCCCACTGGTAAACACCTATATTATTGGCTTTTTTAATATGTTTCTTCTGATCGTGTATTTTGACATTTTTATGCCAGATCTACCTATGTGCAACACCTTTACGCAACTTATGACAATTCTGACACAATATACGTAAGTTTGACATTTCGTGACTGCCGCCTTTTACCAACGGAACTATATGATCTACTTGTAGTTTGTTATTACTAGATCCACGTGTTTGACACCAGCTACAATATTTCTGTCTTTCCCTTAATATCTTTCTATTGCGTCTGTATTCTGTATCATCATAAGGCCTACGTCCTTTAGGATAGTTGTACTTCTTCTTGCGCACTCTACCCTTTTGTGTTGGCTTATGTTTATCACAATGACTTGGACTATCTTGGCTTGGTATAAACAACATGCGACATGTTAAGCAAGGCCTACTATATTTATTCATTTATTTTGTCTTGCTTGCCATTGTTCTAAATTCTTTCTAGTGCATAACTTACACCACGAAGTCTTACCCCCTATGCCTTGTGGTCTTTTACTAAACTCATTAGCAATCTTACGTTCCCAACACTTTGTGCAACGCTTAGATACTAATTGTCCATGATTATCAAAGTCTGGCATTGACTTACTAGGTTTTTCCCGGTCAAGTAACTTATCTGCTTGTTTATTGTTTGTTATCTGTATGTGACAACTAACACAAATGTGTGATCTACCACCCCAGTTACTTGTGTCTTTTGCAAATCCTCTTGTTACTCTATTGCAACGCAGACATCTTTTACGCAGTAACTTGCCACGTTTATCAAACGCTGGTGCAATAATATCTATTGTTTTAAATGTTTCTTGCATTGTTACTTGTAGATCAACTGGCGCTTTAGTTCTAAATCTTTTACGCACGCGTTCTGGTAAGCAGAATAATCCAAATTCATATTCACCGTTCAATGCTTCTGCTAGGCACTCATAATTAACTGGACAATCACGACATGATTTGTGTGCGTCCCACAATTGTTTATCTGTTACATCACTATCTGTATTTGGAAAGAACATTGCATTGGGTAACGTTTTACAAAGTGCTTTATCTTGCCAACCCATAGGATAATAATAACAAAAACCCACACGTTTAATGTGGGTTTCCGTTTATGTTTGTAGATATTTACGTTACGTATACTGATTTAATTATAACCGTAAGGATCGTTTAATTCTTTCATTATCTTTTTTGTTTCCCTTGATAGCTTAAATTCGTGTTGCTCTAAGAAATCTATGGTTTGTTCGTTTATTTCTGAATACATTGTGATCAGAACAGACAATAATGCTTCACGTGGCATGTCTTTTTCTACTTGCAGTAATACAGATCTATAACCAGCAATATTGTTTAACTGCACATCAAAGTTACCTTGATAGTTATACCTAATGCAAAACCTTGTCTTATCGCCATTAGTCCAAATGATTGTAAAGTTCATGCCGCCAAGATGACCATGATCTTCATTGTTATATTCTTCTACTGGCTCTACGTCCACAAGCCAGTCAACGAAACCTACAACGTTTCTAATTAGCGTATTTACTTCTTCATAACCTTTATTAGCCATGCACATATCCTTAATTCTATTCATAACATTATAGTATTAATCCATTTATCCCATTATTTTTGTCATAATTGGTATGGTATTAGTTCATTGATACTGAAATGCACCTTTAACAATGGATTTTGTATATTACCTTGTTTATCAAGATCACCATAAACTGTTTTTCTTGTATATGATCTTTTTTCTTTTTGCTCTTTGTAGATGTTATAAATCACTTCATAGTTCTGATAATATAGCTTGTATTCTTTATCTTGCGTTATACACGGTCTGTTAGCCACAAAGAACACTATATAAATAGGTATATTGTATTTGTTAGCTATGTTCTTATAATTATTTATTGCACTGTTATTTAGCACAACCAGTTCAGAAGGTGTTATTTTTGCTTCTGGTAACATATCTTGGATCTTCATAAACGTACTGCTTACCATTTTTACTTCTACAAAACTTACTTTGTTTCTGTTCTGATCGTAAAGTGTTAGATCTGGAAACTTATGGCCTAATGTAGTTCTTCTAGCTCTATATTTACCTTTTTGGTTTATATGAAACATTAATATTTCTTCTGCTTTATCCCCCCAAGTTTGATTTATATGAAATACATTTTGTTTTGCACTCTCACTATTACAAGGCGTATGACACACTGCGCAGTCAAAAACGTTTGGCTTAATCTCTAAGTGTGCCACTTTTATCGTATTCTTTTAAAGCACAATCAAAAACATGCTTGCCAACACCGGGGTAAACACAATTTCTTAATAATGTTCGTTTATTTGGTTTTTTATAATCAGATAAATCAAAACCATGATATTTTTCCCAATCTTTTATGCCAGATGTTCTAAAATCTATATGACTAAAATCTTTTTGTGAAATTTCAAAATTAGACCAAAATAAATGTCTACCAAATTTTTGTGCTTCTATCAATGGTTTATAGTAAGGAATAACATTTTCTACAATCCAAGGTTTTTTTATTTTTCTTTTTTTTATTTCCATATGATGTTTTAAAAATATTATTTCTTGGTAAAGTGTCATATCTGGATAAATTGCTTTACTTTGACCACCCAAAACACCAACATTTTGTCTAATCCTACTATGACTTGGGCAAGGTGGACTTGACCAAATAAAATCAAATTCTTTGTAATTATTTAACAAAAAGTTATGTGCGTCATCAACAACAATTTGATCTTTTGGAAAGTGTTTTTTATAAACATTTGCTATGTCTTGATCATATTCAACAGAAGTTATTTCATAATCATCACCCCACAATTTACGATTGCCGCCAATACCAGAATATAAATTTAGTATTTTCATTGTTCACCTTTCCATTTCTTAATCCATTTGTCTGTATCTTCCCAACACCATTGTGAACTACTAAACACTTTCCAGTAAGGATTTCTGCTATGTATATCTTCAACAAGTATTGAAGCAACTTGTATATTGTATCTTGGTACAAATTGTGCATAACTGTTTCCAACCGGGTAATCCCAATGTGGAACATCATAATTTTGCTTAACCCAACCGTATGATCTAGGTATTATTTGAAATAAGCCACTATCTTGATCTTGCCAACGAAATGCTTCTGGTTTGTTGCGACTTTCACACCACATTATTTTTACTGCATTTTCTATGTTTTCTTCGTCAAAGTGTTCTACAAGCAATGTTGCATATTCATAACAACTATCTGGAATATACTGATCGCAATCTGTTAAATCCATAATTTCTGTTGCATTTGATGATCCAAAGTTGGACAATATCATTACGTAGGCCAAAATGCACTTAGTTATCATTTGCCCAGTTTTTTAACTTGTTTTCTTCAAGTTTTTGTGTAACTTCTTTGCCACTTACGGATCTTGCGCCACTTATCAAATGAACATTATTTACTATTCCTTGTGGTGTAAGTGCGCCAAGTCCATACGTTTTTATTATGTTTTCTGCAATAACTGGTATGTCATCTGGTACATATCCAGCTTCATGTAATTGTTTTGCAGAAGCGTAGATCTTACCCCACTGGGTTTTTGTAGGTTTGTCCATACCACACACTTCTTGCACGGTATCTACATACATTGTTTGGACTTCCCTAGAATATAGTTCTATATGTATAGTTCTATTAAGTATAGTTTGGGTAACGTTTTCGTTACTACCCCCCATAACGATTTCGTTACTAGGTGTGTTACGTTTTTGTAACCCCCCTTGATTAATTTTAAGAATATACAGATTTGACGTTTGTTGACCAGTTTTTTCGTTAGATCTAGCATATATTTCAATTGCACCTTTTTCTTCTAGTCCTTGTAGCGCTTTAATTGTGTTTTTCTTTGCACGATTTATTTCTTTACTGATCGTAGCAACACTAGGCCAACACTCTTTTGTTTTATTGTTTGCATACTTGCCAAGCGCAATATACGTTGATATTTCAATTGGTGTACAGACATCAAGCAACCAATGTGGAACAATAGTAAAAGTAATTTCACTTTCTACTTTGATTTGTTCCGTCATAATATACTATCTGCTAATCCTAGTTTCCAACCTTGTTCAGTAGCTTCATTAAAGTCCATATTTGCATAATCTGCAAATGCTTCTTGTGACGGTTTGCATAGTTGCTTTGTTTTATACAATCTTTTTGATGTATAAAATACTGCTTCTGCCAAACTGTTCCAACCTTGTGTCTTTAAATAAGCGGCTAACCCTGTTGGTCTATCTTCTTCATATTCTTTTGCTTTTTTTTCTAGTGCCTTTTTTTGTGCAAACTGACTATATTCTTCAACTTGCAGTTCCCTACAACGTTTTTTAATGTTTGACCAATTTAAAAACTCATGTCCTTGATCAAAGTATTCAATCAAGCATTTACCAAAAACATCATCAGAATAAATTTCAAAGTCTTTATATAAACTTTTTATTGCTTCTTCATTAGTTTTTGTATTTGGCCAACGCATGTTGATCCAACTCACCCAATATAAATATTCAGTCTTTTGCATTTCTTAATTCCATTTCTAATTGCAATCTTTTGTTTAACACTAATCTTTCAACATATAACAAATCATCTAAGGTTTGTATGTGCCTTATCGCTTGTTCTATATTTTGAAAAAGAAGATCCATTAAAACGGTGCTTCGTCTGTTTTCTTTTTGGCATTGTTTGCAAGATCTTGCATGACTGGTATATTTTCTTTAGCATATTGCCAAGTAATGCTATTTGAAAGAACTACATCTTTGTACTTTGCTTGTTCTTCTTCTGGTATTTGTCCAAGTAGATCCCTTAGGAACTTAACTTGTCCGTCACTTGCAGTATGTCCACCAGTTGTTTCTTTTACTTCTGCTTTCATACCAGCACTTTCTATTTTAGTAATTACATCATCTTGATAACCGTCCAATAACCACTCATTAAGTTGTGTTGCAACGTTTATTACTGTATCTACTTGTGTAGAAATATCTTCATCAACTTTAAATTGATCCTTTGTTAACTGCACTGCACCTTTTAATGCAACTTGCTTTAGTATTAATTTATTTGTTTCCATTTGTTTCCTTTCCTATTACATTTGAAACTTCTATATTAAATTTTGGGTGTGTCACTTTTATTTGTTTTTCTGCAATCTGCAACGCATGATCTTCATCTTTAGCAAATATATTTATGCTACCTAATAAATGCACTTCAAATTTATTCATTTGAAAACATATTATCTGATGTAAGTTCTTCACCGTCTTGCAATCTTTGGTAAAAGTCAGTGTTTATAAATTCTTGATTACTAAATTCATAACCAAGTAATTTTGCAATCCATACTGCAATTTCACCTAATAAAGCGCCAAAAGTTAGTATGGCTAAAAAACCAAACAAAACAATAAAGACTTCTGGATTATCATAATTTGTCATAAATACCCTTTCTTTGTATTAGTAAAAATATACTATAAAACTTCTGTTTGTGTGGTATTTATAAAAAAAATTATGATACTATATTAAATCAGTATAAATACCCTTTATTCACTGATACTAAAATGGGACGGTTTTTACACCGTCCCATTTCTTTTGTGTTGCGATAGCGTTGCGTTAAAAAGTTTCTTTTGGTTTGTACTGCTCTAATGCATGTTGCATAACAGTAACAAATGAAGTCATAAACGCTACACCTACAAGTTGTAACATATCAGCGTCAATTATGCCGCTTGAACTTGCTAAAAACAAACTGATACCACTTTGTAAACCAGTTCTTATTGCTTTTGCAAACATAAACTTCCAGTACGCTTTCCAATCTTTTTTCATTACTTTACTCAATTCTGTATTTTCCTTTCGTTGTTCCTATTTTAGACCTATTAACCTCAATCAACTTTGCGTAAGTCATTTGTCCAACAATACCGTCCACTGCTAATTTATTTTTCTTTTGAAAACTTATAACGCCAGCTTTTGTTTTAGCACCAAAGTCACCGTCAACAACAAGTTGCGTTTTGTTGATCATGTTTAACATTATTTGTAATTCCTCAACGTTTTGTCCACGATCACCTTGCTTCATTATTGAAAATCTACTTACTTTTGTAACTGTTTCTTTTGCTTTAACTTCTTCTGGTACAAATGTCAATCTACCGTCAATCCACTTACGCCATGCGTCACCGGGACAATTAGTTGATTTAAAACTGCTATGTGGCCTAATCTCACCACTAACTTCTTTCCAAAGTTCTTTTACTGCCATTACAGCTTCCTTGCTTGGTTGATCGTCTGGTTTTGATCCACCTAGCCAACAAACTGCATAATAATGTGCATTGTTGTGATTAACTTCTTCACGTGTATTACCACCTTGTGCCGCACTTCTGTTATCCATGCCACGTGCTTCGTATAGATTGCCACTATCACCAACGCAAAAATTATATGCTATATCGTTCCAATTACGATCATTTTGATGTAATGCTTGGATCTGGCGTACTTGTGCTTTTTCTTCTTCTACGTCAAGTGCAGTTGGATAAGCAGACCAATGCACTACTAAACCTTTTACTTCTTTGAGTTTGCTAAATCTACTTTTAGGATCTTTAGCACCCCAATCTTGTCTTGTAATAATATTCATTAAAACCTTTCCTTAATATATATTAATATCAGACCACTTGCGTCCCTCTTTGTTGTGCATTAGAAATGCAGTTGTACCCGGTATTGCAGATCCACCACCAGTTTCAACAAAGTATTGTTGCCCACTGTGATCTTGTGCGCTACAACCAATAATTAATCTTTCATCAAGTTCAACAGAAAAATGATGATGAAAATGACCAACCATAAGAACATTGGTGTCAAACATTGATCCTTGTGATTTATTACTTGCCATTTTTCTAAACCAATTTACAACTTTAGCTTGTGCGTTTTGTCCATGCCTTGCACTATGTCCATGATGTATTGTTAAAACAGTATTAGGCATAACTTGTACAGATAGTGTTAAATCGTTTTCTGGTATGATCCATTTAATATGTTTGTAAGCTGGTGCGTCTTGAAATATCTCACTAACATTGTCAAACAATTCTGCGTCTAAATTATCACCATAAGTTGTTTCAAAGTTTCCTCTGCCTTGACGCTTTTGGCCATGATTTCCCATACAACACATAACAGTTATATCAGTAAAATGTGGTGTTAGTATTTTTATTGTTTTGACCAACATACGTCTTGCAATTTTCATTTGGGTACGATTGTCATATTCCTGTTCGAATAATCCTGTTGGGCTAAAATTATTACTGCAATTTTCAAGTAAATCACCCATGCCACATAGAACAAGTTTTTCTATTGTGTACTTTTTACGTAAATTTTTAAGATCTTCTAAAACTGCATAAATAGATTTAAAGTATTCATTTACTGCTTTTTTCGTATGAGGTTTGCCAATTTGCCAGTCAGCTAGCCCCAGTATCATTACAGTTTTATGTTTTATTTTCTTTTTTGGCTTAGGTTTTATAGATTTAATTTCTTGTAATATTTTTTTTATATCTTCATCTGGAACTGTTGTTTCCCTTGAATATAAATTAGTTTTAAAATAATAAAACTTTGTTGGCTCACTTTCACCAGTTTTTGCATTTTTACCCCATGCGTCCCACACTCTAAAGTTAACTGGCTCATCTTTTTTTACATAAAATGTTTTACTAGCGCCTTTACCAAGCCAGTAATCAATCCAACCGTCCCAATCCAGATCAGCACGATCAGCAAGCCCTTTTGTTGTTATATTGCCTTTTTTACCGTCAAATTCTACACCGGGCTTAAAACCTTTGGGGTGTTCAGATTGATGTGGCTTCTGATCTTGCTTAGTTTTTATAAATTCTTCAAAGTTCAAGGTTATTTGCCTTTGCTATTCTTGATATTGCCTTTCGTAAGCCCTCTAAGCTTATTTCCTGCATTTCAAGGCCATAATACATGTATTCTGCAATGGATCTATATGAATATAATGACCACATTGTTGATGTGCGTTTTTCTTTGCATTGTTTGAGTAAATCTTTAATTAAATCAAGATTTTGTGGATATTTGTGTTCATAGGCACGATTTGGTGATTTACTACGCTTTTTATCAATAAATTCATCAAACGTTTTTACCATAAAGCCCTTGTTGTTTAAAACAATTCTACTACATAAATAAGACATAAAAATGTTTTATACATACAAAAAACCCACTTAAAGAAGTGGGCTTAATGTATTTACGTTAAATTAGTTATGAAACTTGGTCAAAACCACAATCTTGGCAATAATACCAATCAAAAAAAGTTCCTCTATCGCTTTCTTGTGTACCCATTTCTAAACGTGGACACTCACAATCTTCTAATGCAACTTTATATGTATAACCGTCACAATCAGTATGATATGTTTTTTTTAATGTTTTTGGCATTAACTAACCTCACTTAATGTTTCATTTTCTAGTGTGTCCCACTCTAACTTAATTTTATAGTCATTTGCTACTTTATTAAGTAATTTACACACATAAAACTTTTTGTCACTTGTCATTTCATCTACGTAACCTTGTACAAAAAGAAATTCAATTGCTTCCATACAATCTTTACGTGATACTTTGTTTATTTGTTTTGACATTATTCCCCTTTATTCTTACTACTTACAATAATTATATACTAGGTTTTACAAATATGTGGTAATTATTTAAGATTTTCTAAAATTTATTGTTGCAAACCATAAAGCAAAACTAACAAGGATCATAATACCAACAATGTCTTTGGCGCTTCCCGTAAGTAAAAACCATGATAAGAAAAAACCCAGTGCCGTGAAAATCTGCGCACTTGCTTCTTTAAGTATTGTTTTTATAGCGTTTATAACTTTTTTCATTAAAATCTTCTTTTAAATGGTGTTGCTATGATCTGGCTTACAATAATCACTGGCACTACCGTTTTCTTGGCATTGTCTTTGCTTGATTGTGTCATATCATTACCAATATCTGATAATACTATATCTGAAAGATCAATATCAGTAAATTGTCCTATTGGATCATCAAAAAACTGTTCAACTTGAACTTCCACAATTGCATTAGATACAGAATAATTTTCAACGTCTGCGTTTTCTGTTGCACGTTCTACATACTCTTGAACTGCAATATTTATGTTTTCATCTTTCTTTGCTTGTTCTGCAATAATTTCTACGTCATTTGTTTCTTCTACACCAAGCACTTCTGCTACTGCTTCTTTTTGTGTTTCGTCTAATGTTTCAATTACTTCTGGTTGTACAACTTCAGTCACAACTGCTTGTACTACTGTTTGTGTTTCTTTATCTGCAACTGCTAGGTTTTGTACAGAAACTTTTGCAACTTCTTCTACAACTGCTACTTTTTCTTCAATTGGCAGTTCCTTGACTGCTTCAATAATTTTTTCTTCTACTTCTTCTTCGTACTTAACAAGTTCTTCTTCTGATAATTCTTCTAATTCTTCTTGATCTAATATTTCAACAACTTCTTCTATACTAATTATTTCTTCAATAGCTTCTTCAGCTTCTTCAACAAAAACAATAATTTCTTCTTCTGTAAGTTCTTCTTCTACAACTTCAACCAATATTGGTATTGTTGCCACGACTTCTTGTGTATCTTCTTCCAAATCTTGTTTATCTTCTGGGATTTCGTCAATAGGTTTATCATCTTCCAATATTTGATCTTTAACTTCTTCTTCAATTTCTTCAATAAAATCATCTTCAATAATTATAATTACTTCATCTAAAATAAAAACTTCTTCTTCAAGTATAAATTCTTCAAAGTCTGTTTCTTGTATATCTTTAATTATTTCTATTAACTCTTGTTTTTCTTCTTCTGTTAATTCAAGATCTTCTTCTATTACAATAAATATTTCATCTTCTAATATTTCAAGATCAATTAATTCTTCTTCTTCCAGATCAATAAATTCATCATCAAATTCTTCAAAGTCATCTTGATCTTCCACATCAAGTACCACATCAACATCATCAAGAAGTTCTTCTTTGGTATTGTCTGTTTCTTCTTCATCATCAAATATAATTATAACTTCTTCTTCATCTTCATATTCTTCTATGTCAAAACAGTCCCCGCGCTGAATTTGAATATTTGTCATATAGCAATTAAATTCTTCAAGGTTTGCTTCACGTTCAAGATCACGTTCAATAGTGCCGTCTTGAAGTTCTTCTTGTGTGTATATAACTTCTTCGTCACCTATTGTTACTATTACTGGCGCAAGTGTTGTAGTAGTAACTGGGGGTGGTGGGGGTGGAAGTGTAGTTGTAGTAGTGGTAGTAGGTGGCACAGTTGTTGTGGTTGTTGTGGTGCTAGTAGTTGTTGTTGTAGGTGGTACGGTAGTTGTTGTTGTAGGTGGTACGGTAGTTGTTGTTGTAGAAGTTGTAGTGGTTGTTGGCGGCACAGTTGTTGTAGTGGTAGTAGGTGGCACAGTAGTAGTAGTAGTAGTAGTTGTTGTTGTTGAAGATGTAGTAGTTGTGCTTGTAGTGGTTGTAGTTGGTGTTGTAGAGTAAGTCCAATAAATATCATCAATAATTACATAATCATCATATTCAATAGCCACTGAAGTTATATATTTATCTGTAACAGTTTTGCTAACTATCTCATACATTGTTGCAACGTTTGCATTTGATTGTGCAGAATAATTTACTGTTTCAGTTGTGTTATCGCTAAATGTCCAAGTTACTGTATATGGATCGTTGACACAACCAGACAAAAAACCAGCAGTTGTAATGTTATCTTCTGGAAATGTAATTGTAATTGTCTGATCGTCTGCATTTTGCATGTTATAGTGAACTGCTTGGGAAGTGCTACCACAATCACCACTATGTATATCTAATCTATTCCAGCTTGATCCACCGTAGTCAAATGTTATATCTGTTGTGTTTTGTCCAGTGTCACTAATACGTTCATAATCAGTTGTTTCATTTGCATAAACTGGCATTGGATAAATAAGCAGACCTACTAAAAATAATCTGCATATTGTATTGAATTTATATAAATATCTTGTCAGCACTAAGACATTATACTATTTAATATTGCACCTAAACTTGCTATTGTAATTGTCAACCAACCAAATATTTCCATACGTGTTGGACGTTGGTTTAATCTTTCATGAACTTCTGAAATTTTTCGATCAATTTCTTTTTGATTTTCAAGAATTAAATTTAATAATTCTTTCTGCGTAAAGCCATTTGTAGACATTAGCTTGGTTTAGGATTATCGTCTTTAACCTTTTTAATTGCTTTAAACCACTCACCAGTTTTGTCACCTTTGTCAGCTAACATGTCTTTAAACAGTAAGTCAAATTGTTCTGGTAAAGCTGGATAAGCTTCTTGTCTTGCTCTAGCATAATCATTATCTTGTTGATCTAATTTAGATTGTGCAAGATCTTCTGCGGCTTGTGAATATTCTGCGTCTGTAAATTCGCGTCTTACGTTATTTACTTGCGCAAACATACCGTCACCACCATTAGAAGTTTTCTTTGCATTTATTTCTGTTGTAGCTTCAGTCCTAAATTGTTCAATTGTTTTAATTGCCATGTGTTTATCTTATCTTTCTTATGTTTTTTTTGTTATTGTGTGACATTATTTCTTTTACTTACTTCTTTAAACCATATAAAGTAAATGTTCCACTAGAAAAATTTGATGAACTTTCCCAAGTAAATCTTACTCCATCAGTAGCTTGTACAACAGTTAAAAGAAAACCCCCTTGCAATCCCCTCATTTCACTATTGTTTAATAAGGTATTTGCCTCAGTTGTTGCAAAACTATATTCACTTGCATTGTTAAAGTTAAACAAATATAAAACAAAATTTCCTGTTTCATTAGTTGCATTACTTAAGCTAGGTGCAATTGTTAAAGCATTACTATTACTACTTGATGAATTATTATAAGAACTTCCTGTTTTGAGTTGTAAAAAAGCACTATCATAATTTGAACTAGTATCAGCAGTGCCACTTACTGTAAAATGAACAATTAAATTTTTATCATCTGTTGCACATTGAAAGTTTGAGCCAATAAGTTTATACACATCATAAGTGCTATCAATACCTGTTAAAGTTACACTTGCTACTGCTGAACTAACTGTTGTTTCTGATATTTTATTTAAGCTACCTGCCATTATTTAACTCCATAAATACTTGCTTTTATATTTTTTAAATTGCCTCCAACAGCACTTAATTGCAAACCTCTTGTACTTGTGGCTTGTTTATAAACATAAATATTTTTATTACCCATATCAGCAGTACTACTATTTGAATTTAAATTAGCAAAAGTATAACTTGCATTAAATGGATTAAATATATCCATTTCTAAACCAAATCCTTGTGTATGACTACTAGTTACATAACCCCCATAAGTCCACATAGTTGTACCTGTTACTCTTACTTCCCCAAAACTTGCATTACTTCTTAAAATTAATGTTGCTACATCATAATCACTACCTGTTAATGCACTACCACTACTATCTAATAATCTAAAAGCTAAATTTTCTGAACTAGCAGGAACAAAATCAGTAACCACTAATTTATAAACATCATAATTTGTTGAAAAAACATTATCTAAACTAACTGTTGATGAGCCACCACTAACAGTAACAGAACTTATAAATTGTAAATTTGTACTCATTATGAATATTCCTTTATGCCATATAAACTTGCAACACCCTCACTAAAACCTCCACCTGCACCTGTCATTAGTTGAATTGCATTAATAGTTTCAGCTACTTTATAAATTGAACTTCCACCTCTAAATCTACCACCAACTGCTGATTGAAATAAAAAGTTCCAATCATTAACAAAACTATATTTTGTGCTATCCCCTAAATTGTAAAAATAAACATAACCATTAACACTTGCATTAGTTTCATTATCTAAATCAGGTGCTAACATAAATCTATCTGCACTTGTACTTTTAATTTCACTAAATGTTCCATCTGTTCTACCATCTTGATTTGCTTGTTGATAGTTTGAACTCTCATAAGAACTACCACCATCATTTGAAACTCTTGCACCTATATCTTGTGCAGTTGCTGAGTTTCCGTGCATATTATTGTAAGTCATAAAATGCACATTATAAATATTTTCTTTTATAGAAGTAAAATTAATAGTTGTTGGTGTTCCACTTACAGTTTGAGTTTCAATTAATTCTAATTGTCCATAGTTAGTGTATTTATCTGCTCTTGTTAAATCATAAATATCAGTAGGTGTAAAGATACCTTTATTATTTCCAAAACTTTGTTCTGGGCTTTCAGGCATATATCCAAATTCATTACTCATAATTACACCACCTTATACAATGTAAATGTTCCACTAGTTATATTGCC
>VMHT01035507.1_pt1 | contig 29854 bp, 37 predicted proteins | sample 4693611 | NCBI WGS metagenome assembly VMHT01 (sample SAMN12280063, study PRJNA550983) | marine metagenome | isolation source: seawater sampled from same location over 5 years 0.02-0.2 micron viral filtrate | place: USA: collected off the coast of southern California halfway between the port... ... | reverse complement strand
TGCAACATCTGCATCACACGCTGAGTTTAGTGATGATGCTAGAGATTTAGTAGTAACAGTTAAAAACACAGGTGGTGTACCAATTGTAAAAGGTAATGTACTACACGCGACTGGTGTAACTGGTGAAAACATAAATGTAGAATTAGCAGATAATACTAACTCAGCTAATATGCCAGGATTTGCAATTGCAAACGAAGCAATCAGTACAAACGCTACAGGTCAAGCAATTATTAGTGGTAAGATTATCGGTGTCAATACTAATGGTTTAACTGCAGGAACTAATGTATATGTAAACGCAAGTGGAGGATTTACTGGTACTAAACCAACAGGTTCTTCTCTTATACAAAACATTGGTGTTGTAGGTAAAGTAGATGCATCAGATGGAGAGTTAGTAGTATTAGGTAGTGGTAGAAGTAATGATTTACCAAACATCCAAGAAGGATACGCATGGGTAGGAGATAGTAATGGAGTACCACAAGCAGTACTAACCTCATCATTTGATACAACAGTAGATACAGGTTCATTTGCAACTACTGGTTCAAATACATTCAATGGTAACCAAACCTTAAGTGCAGGAAATTCATTAACTCTTTTAGGAGGTAATGTACAAGTAACAGGCTCGGTAGATGCATTAGGAGGATTAGTTTCAAAACAAAATATGGAAGTGGTTAACCCATCAGGTAACCCTTACATTAGAATTGGTAATACCACACAACAATATCAGTTTGCAGGGATGGAAATCTATACAAATAGAACTATAAATCCAGGTAATCAATACGCAGGATTTACTGTATTAGATACTGGTAATAGTATGAACGGTGGTATTAACATCAACACTTACACAGGTGTAGATGGTTCTACTCCTGTATTCCAACTATTTGGTGGTGGAGGTGGTGGTGGAGCTGGCCAAACTATCTTAGCAGCTAAAGATGATTCAACAGTAGAGTTCTTTAAGTACAATAAGTTTAACAACACAACTGAGTTAAACAACAATCTACTTTGTAATGGACCTTCTGACTTTAAACAGAATATGGTGATAACTGGTTCTTTAACCCTTTCATCAGGTAATGCAGTTAATGCAAGTGGAGGTACATTCGGTCAAGTAGATTCTAATGTTTTCTTTACTTCAGCAGGTGCACCTATTACATTCTTTAACAATGTAGCTATAAGTGGTTCTTTAACCATGGCTCCAAATAATCCAGTTATTGCAGATGCTGGTGTATTTGCTAACGTTAACACTACTCAGATATTCTCTAATACAAACAATACTCAAATGGTAACACCACTTCAATTAAGTGGTAAAGTATATTCTGATATACAAACTGTGGGTATCAGTTCAAACACTGCATCAATTGATTTCCAAAATACACAAATGGCTATTGTAACTTTACCTTCAAGTGGTAATACAAACATAGCAACAGCAAATGTTGGTAATGGACAAGTTATGAATGTATTAGTTAAATCAACGGGTACAGGTACTGTAACATTAGCTAACAATATATTACAACCATCAGGTTCTACATACGTTGCAACAACAGGCGCAGGTGGTAGAGATATGATAACCCTTAGTACATTTGATAACGGAACAACATCAGAAGTTTATTTAGTTAACGTAACAAAATTCGAATAAGATATGCCAGGAGTAATGTTTACACCGATAGCTAACCTCGGTACGCAGAAGTTTACTAGAAGTCCGTATATACCAACATACGATTCAATCTATGTAGCTTCTTCTACAACATATAAAGTAAGTGGTTCGCAGATGGGCTCAGTTACCGAAGGTGGTATAGCTAAGATGGACTTTAGTGGCTCTTTAGATGCTACTTGGAACAATGCAGTAAACGTAAGTAACGGACCTGTTGCTTTATCTTTAAAACAAGTAAGGTTCGCTGGAGGAGCAAGAGATAGTGTACTAATGGATTTAAGATTAGTATCAGGTGGTATAGATTACAGAGATATACGTTTAGTAGATAAAACAACAGGAGGAATAGTATCATCTTCAGGCTTATTCTCAGATGTAAGTTCATCAATAAGTGGTATGGATACTGATGAAGAAGAAGAATATATATATGTGTTAGGTAATAACAAATTGATAAGTGGTAATGTTTATGGATTTAATATCGGTGATGCTACTGTATTCCCTAAAGGATTAGGTAGATATAAAAACGGTACATTAGATATAGATACTACATTCAATACCAATATTGGTGATGGACCAACAAATCTATTTAGTACTTCTGATGGTCAAGTAAAAGATATATATGTAAACCCAAATGGTAAGATTGGTGTAGTACATAATGGACAAGATTGGAATGGAGTAGCAAACAAACACAGTAACATGGTTATTTTAAATAACGATGGTACAGTAGATACTTCATTTACATTAGGTGCACAAGATTTTAAAATTGGAAATAACCTTCAAGCTAACGGAGCTCTAAACACAATCAATTGGTTTGAATCAGGCTCATCAGGAGTTTGGGTAGTAGGAGGAGACTTTGATAACTTTGGAACAGGTTCATCTTCAGGCTCTTATGAATATATAATGGCATTTAAAGAAGATGGTACTATTGATGCTACATGGACATCTCAATTCCAAGAGTTTAATCCTTCATCTAATTTAAATAACGCAGTTAACAAAATTGTTGATAATCCAAACAATACTAACAACCCAATAGTAATAGGAAAGTTTACTGCAAAAGGAGGTAGTAGTGTTTCAGGAAAAGCTCTAATGATTGATGGTGCAAATGGATTCCCACAACTACTTTCTAATGGAACAAAGTTCAATTTAGAAGATGGTACTATTCATTTAAATGGGCAATTCTACTATACCTACGATGGTACATCATCAATGGACCAAAACTTTACAAATACAATTGTAGATGGTATGTATGCTTGTCAAGCAACTAATAACATATTTGTTGATACTCCTAACTTTGATATAGGAGCTGGATTACAAACCTCAGGTAACGCATCAGCAACACCTGGTTCAATCTTTAAAGGATAAACTATAAAAGAAAAATTAATACAAACCCAATCTTATTTGTTATAAGGTTAAATTAAAAAAAGAGAAGTAATTATGGAATCAAACACAGTATTAGGAAAGATAATGACTTTACTATCATTAAAAGATAATGAAGTGAGTCTTACTTTTGCAAAACTTGCTGATGGTACTATTCTTGAATCTCCTACTTTCGATGTAGGTGAAACTGTTGAAGTTGTTTCAGAAGATGGAACAAAATCAGCAGCACCAGATGGCGAACACGAACTAGAACTTACCGGAGCAGAAGGTGAGGTAGTACGTTTCAAAATCTTTACGAAGGGAGGTGTCATCACAGAGCGTGAAAACGTTGAGCTTGAGGACAAAGATGAAGAAAAAGACATGTCAGAAGAAACTATTGAAGTTGACCCTAACATCACACAAGCTTTAGAAAAGGAAGAGGAAGAGCTAATCGATATCGAAGAGCCTGCTGAAGAAGCCGATTTAGAAGAAGGTGAAGATGTTGATGAAACAATCAACTTAGAAGATGTTGCTGAAAAAGTAGAACAGATGGCTTATCGTATTGATGAGTTAGAAAAGAAGCTTGAAGCAGCTGAAGAAACAAAAGAAGAAGAACTTGAAGAAGAGGAAGAAAAAGCTGTTGAAGCTAAGAAACTTGATGGAGCACCAGTTGAAGCATCTAAGTTTAGTAAAGCTAAAAACAAAAAAGTAACCCCTAACTATCATGACTCTGTTCTTTCAAGAATGTATAACAATTAATTAGAGAAATTAAAATGAGAAAAAAAGAAAATTTCGCATTGCCAACTGTAACATCAACTTATGCTGGAGAAGCAAGTTCTGATTACATCGCGGCTGCGTTGTTAAGTGCAAAAACACTTGACCAAGGAAACATTGAAATTCACCCCAATGTAAAATATAAAGAGGTGATTCAGAAACTTGACGTATCTGGTATAGTACAAGATGCATCATGTGACTTCGCTACATCTGGTTCAGTTGCAATTACTGAAACAATTTTAGAGCCAAAAGAATTACAAGTTAACCTGGAATTATGTAAGCAAAACTTCCTAGATTCATGGGAAGCAGTATCTATGGGATACTCTGCATTCGATGAAATTCCAAGAAACTTTACTGACTACCTAATCTCTTACGTTGGTGGTAAAGTAGCAGAAGCTACTGAGCAATCAATCTGGGATGGTGGAATCGGTAACGGTTCATTCTTAGGATTAGAAGAAAGAATTACAATATCATCTGGTTCAGCTACATCATTCAAACCTGCACAATCAGGTTCTGCTGATAGACCAAACGGAACAGTAGATAAAGATAACGTAGTAGATATCCTTACTGAAGTAGTAGATGCAATTCCATCTGCTGTATATGGTAAAGAAGATACTGTAATCTATGTAGGTACTAAAGTACTTAAAGCATGGCAATCATCTCAATCAGGTCAAGTTAACATTGGTTCATTCAACTCACAACTTAACGTTGGTGAAAAACCATTAAACTTCCAAGGATTAGAGATTATTCACGCACCAGGTATGAGTGATAATACTATTATCGCAGGTCAAAAATCTAACTTCCACTTCGGTACTGGTCTTATGTCAGACTACAATGAAGTGCGTGTTTTAGACATGGCTGATATTGATGGCTCACAAAATTTTAGAGTAATCATGAGATATACTGCAGGTACGCAGATTGGCTTCACAAATGAAGTTGCAGCATTTAACCTACTATAAGAAATAAGTTTAATAATTAAAAACAGGAGAAACCTATGAGTTGTTTAATAACGAACGGAAGAGAAGAAGTATGTAAAGAATCAGTTGGTGGACTGCAAGCAGTTTACTTTATGAATTACACTTCAGCATCTTTCGATAAGAACGCAACTGTTGATCCAGAAATCGATGATTTATCTGGAAAAACGGTTTATAAATATGAACTAAAAGGTACTTCTGCATATACTGAAACTGTTAATACATCGAGAGATAATGGGACAACATTCTTTTCACAAGAGTTGACTCTTAACTTGAAAAAGTTAACTAACGAGATGACAACACAGTTAAAACTATTAGCTTATGGTAGACCACAAATCATCGTTCATACTAAGAACGGAGAAGCACTATTAATCGGAGAAACTGAAGGAGCAGATATGACAGCTGGTACGATTCAGACTGGAGCAGGATTGGGTGACTTATATGGTTATTCATTAACGTTTACAGGTACTGAACCTATCCCAGCGGCTTTCTTACAGAACGCTACAGCTGCTGACCCATTCGTGGGATTAGATGGAGCACCTACAATAGTAGCATCATAAGATAACAGTATATCAGCAGATATACACTTTTAAAGTAAAAACCCTTTACAGAAATGTAAGGGGTTTTCTTTTTACTACAAGTTAATACGAGATTGTTATAAGTTAAAATAGAGATAAACACTAGATAATGCTTAGTTATTACATATCCAACACAAACGAGTTCGTAGTAAGAACACAAACAACAGGTAGTGGTTCCACATTATCCTTAGATTTATACGATATGCTTACGCTCACTACATCTTCTTATGATTTAAGTGGCAAACATACATTTAATGCATATGAGAACATTCTAACCTTCTCACAATCGATTGCCGATACAAGAGTAGGACAAGAGTTTTTAGTAGATATAAATGATTCAGTAAGCGGTTCTATATGGAGAGGCTCTTTACAAGTATATGCATCTCAATCTATTGATAAAACAGAATATACTACTCAGAATGATGGGTATGTATCTTACGAAACTGATAACGAATATATAGTACTATGAAACAACAACAAAACTTTTCTGTGGTAAACTTTACAAGGGAGGAAGTTCCTATTGTAACCGAAGATATAAAAACAAGATACCAATGGGTACCTGTTGGTGTACATCATCAAGATGACTTCTTTGATTTACTTACAGAGGCATATAACACATCCACAACCAACGCTGCTTGTGTAGATGGTGTAGCAGATTTAATTTATGGTAAAGGTGTTGTAACTGATGATGAAGAGTTTGCAGAAACTCTTGGTAAATTAGTACCAGCAGAGGACTTAAGAAGAGTTTCTTTTGATTTGAAATTATATGGTAATGCTGCATTCCAAGTAATATGGAATAAAGAACATACAAAGATAGCTAAGATATACCATGTACCTACACAAACTCTTAGAGCAGAAAAGATATTAGATGTAATGAAAGTACAATCTTACTTCTATTGTACAGATTGGAATGATGTTAAAAAACAAAAAGCTAAGATTCGTATTCCAGCTTTTGGTACATCAACAGAAGAAAGAGAAATACTTTATATAAAAGAATACGAACCTAATAGATACTATTACTCTTTACCAGATTGGATATCAGCACTACAATATTCTTTTACAGAAGCAGAATTATCTAATCTACATCTTAACAATATTGAGAATGGCTTCCTTCCTGTAGCTATGGTTAACTTCAACAACGGAGTTCCTGCACCTGAAGAAAGACAAACTATTGAAAGTTTATTAGAAACTAAGTTTAGTGGTACAAGAAACGCTGGAAGGTTTATGGTATCGTTTAACGATGATGCAATCAACAAGCCAACCATAGATACCATTCCTATTGAGAACCTCCATGAGAAGTACCAATATGTAGCTGAGTACGCACAAGATAGAATCCTTGTAGCTCATAGAATTGTATCACCACTTTTATTTGGTATTCGTACTGCAGCAAATGGGTTCTCATCACAATCAGAAGAAATGAAAACAGCGTATTCTATCTTCCAAACAATGACAATACAACCATTACAATCACTTATCTTAACAGCATTAGATAAGATGTTAGTAGAAGGTGGATATGGTAAAAAAGATATCTACTTTGACCAATTAACTCCTTTAGTAATTCTTACAGATACAGCAGATGATACAGATGAATCAGTAGAAGAAGCACAAGAAGATGTTAACGATTCTATGAGAAACGAAGAAACAACTGAAGAGTTAGAAAAAGAAAAAGAAGAAAACATTAGAAGATTCTCAGACTTTGGCTTTAGTAGAGCTTACTCTGATATATCTGACGAAACAAAATAAAATATTATGGCATTTGGATTATTCATAACGAGAAACGATATTATCAAAAACACACCATTAGGTGGAGCAATTGATGCAGATGCATTATTACCATTCGTAAGAACTGCACAAGAAAAGTATATATTAAACTTACTTGGTACTGTACTTTACAATAAGTTGCAAGATGATATAGAAGCACAAACACCATTCACAGGTGATTACTTAACGTTGATAACTGATTATGTAAAACCTACGCTAATTTGGTATGGATGTGTTGAGTATATTCCATTCTCAGCTATCTCATTTAAATCAAACGGAGCAGTAAAACATATTAGTGAAACATCTGTATCGCCAGGTAAAAATGAAGTAGATTATCTTTTAGCTAAGGCATTAGATAACGCAACGTATTACTCAACGAGATTACAAGATTACCTAATAGCAAATTCATCATCAATACCAGAGTTCTTACAATCGGTTGGTAATAGTACACAGATATACCCTGACCAATCTAATCAGTACTTTGGAGGAATAGAATTATAATAATATGAGTCAATCAGCAACACCAGCACAATCGCAAATAGTAGATAAGAGTAATACTAACTTTACGTTGTATTATAATACTTTAAACTATTTTAAAACTATAATGAAGAATCATCCTTCTATTGCGCATGTAACGCAAGGAGATGTATTCTCAATAGATAACATGACGTTTCCTGAATATCCTGTTGGTAATGTAATGATTCAAGATGCAACGTTTGGTACTAATACAACAGATTATAGAATACAGTTAATAGTAGCTGATAAACATAAAGTACAGGAAAACGAGAGTGAAGGGAGAGAGAACAAACAATCAGTTCCTTTTTATGGCACTGATGATGTGGTGGATATACACGCTAATACATTAGCAGTATTAAATGATTTAACATCATACACCCAAAATAAAGTAGAGGGGTTTGAGATATTTGGAGATATCAGTTGTGAACCATTTGTGGACCGGTTTGATAACGGGCTGGCCGGATGGTCAGCCACATTTAACTTAACCTGTCACAATGATAAAAATCGTTGTCTTTTTTTTTTGATAGCACCCTCGGGTAGTTATTTTAAAATAGAAGATTGTGAAACGCAGCAACAATATAACGCTGTATTAAATACAACGGGTTCAGTAGGACAGATATTCAGTACGAAATATACTCCGAACCCAAGAATAGATTTAACATCTTATGATAACCTAAGATGTTTTGAAATATTAGCAGAAGAATCAGGTTCTGATGATTATGATTTTTTTAATCTACCAGTACTTGCTCTTCCTTACGAGGATTATGAAACTTGTGAGAACTGTGAACTTTGGATATCACCCAAAGTATGGAGTACAACTCCAGAACGATGGGATGGTGGACATATAGATGAAGCAATAAGAGAGTGGCAGTACACTTAAAAAAGAAATAAAGATATGAGTAATTTAAGTAATTTATATATATCACAATCCTATAAAGGATTAATTAACCTAGCAGATTCCACTCAAGGAGTAACTGGTCAAACAGATTATGAACTTCAAGATGGATTAGGACAAGGGACTGGTATTTCTATATTATCAGGTTCTTTACTTGTAAATAACGATGTATCTTCTTCTACTGTAAATGGTATAGGTAATGTACAGTTGTATTCAGCTTCTGTTGATTTACGATTAGATGATTTAGAAGCAACTGCATCTGACCATGATGGTAGAGTAGAACAATTAGAAATATATACAGCCTCTCTAAGAGAAGCTGTGAGTGTGACTGGTAGTAACGCTAACTTTAGTGGAGATGTAACCATTAGCGGCTCTCTATCGGCCTTTACAATACATACAATAACTGAATCTGCATCTGTAATATTCTCAAGTGGTTCAAATATCTTAGGTGATGAACCATCTGATGAACAAGTTCTTAGTGGTTCTGTATATGTACCCAACTTACATTACTTAGCATTTAATCCTATTGATACAAACTTAAGAATTAACTCTAACTTAGATACAGGTTCTTTCTTGATATTCTCAGCATCTGTTGAATCTCAATTAATACAAATCGTTAATGATGCATTACCAAGCTCATGGACTGGTTCTGTATTTGAACCATTTAGTTCTTCAGTATCTCAACAAATAGAAGCATTAGAATTATTCTCTCAATCATTAGTATTAGATACTGCATCTTTCTCACAATGGACAGCATCAGTATTTAATCCTTATACGGAATCAGTAGAGAATCGATTAGATTCACAATCAGCAGCAATAGATACAAAATTAGCATCTTCATGGACTTCATCGGTATTTGAACCGTTTAGTTCATCAGTTGATTTTAGATTAGATGATTTAGCATCCTTTACAGGTTCATACGCAACCACAGGTTCAAACAACTTCTTTGGTTCGCAATCAATAGATGGTGATGTAACTATAAGTGGCTCACTTACTGTAAGTGGTAGTGAAAGATTAGTAGGAAGTTTAGAACACACAGGTTCAACATCACAACTTGGTAACGTTACTTTAATAGGTAATATAGAACAGACTGGTTCTCAGTTCATATCAGGTTCAGAAACAATACAAGGTAGATTAACAGTATTCGAATCAGCATCAATAGATGGTGGATGGCATGTGACTGGTTCTTCTCATTATAGTGGTTCAGTTAAAGGTAACGTAGTATTTGATTCATCATCAACACAAGACCCGGCAGACTTTACACATTCAATAGATTGTAACTTAGGTAACTTCTTTGATTTCTACTTATTAAACGGTGAGAACTTAATACAAGGAGATAACATATACGGTGGTGAAACTATTACAGTTAGATTAAACCAACCAAGCGATCCTGGTGGTAGTGGTTCTTATGGTAGTGTAGTATGGGATACAGGCTCAATCAAATTCCCTTTCACATCAAACCCACAAACCACACAAGGTGATTCAGCAATAGATGTATTAACGCTAGTATCTTTCGATACCGGTTCATTATTCGGAGTATTAGGTAAAAATTATTTATAAAAGATGTATATACCCAAACCAGCACTTGAAGATTGTTTAACATCTGAAATCTCTGCTAGTGGTGGAGATGTGATGTATGACTACATTACAGGTTCACAGATTCGTAGAGTTCATTACTTTGGTAACACCACAGGTTCTCATATGTTTGAGATATATGAAGGATGTACTGATTCTACACAACTATTCTTAGTTGGAGGTGGAGGTGCAGGAGGATTTGGTGAGGACCAACCTAATGGTAGTGGTGCTCCTTACTTCTTAGGACCACCATCATCATTTATAGGATGTCTTAATACAACAACACAAACCGCAGGTGGTGGAGGAGCTGGTGGAGTTTTATTCATCAACCCAAACAGAGAACTTACTGGTTCTTTAGAATTAGTACCAGGTAGATGGCCAATATACATTGGTGATGGTGGAGCAGTAAGTGCTTCATCAGGTGAAGATACAACATTCAAGTACGCATTTAGATTAGCTAATGATGCAGATTTACCATCTGGCTCACTTTCACAATCAAGATATGATTATGATTCAGTTACCATTAAAGGTGGTGGTGGAGGTCATGGTGGATACATAGAGTGGGGAACAACCTTAGCAGCAAGTTGTGGTATTGCAGCAGGTGTACCACATTGGCAACAATTCCAAAGAAACGCTGGAGATGGTGGTTCGGGCGGTGGAGCAGCAAACACATTCTGTGGTGATGGTGCTTTATATATAGGAGATAGTGGTTCAGTAGAATTTCCATTTAGAAATCAAGGACATGAAGGTATTTGGTATTACTCACCTTCAGTAACATCACCAGATGTAACGGCTGGTAATGGTGGTGGTGGATATAGTGGTTCTACTTCATTCCCACAAGGAGACCAAACTAATGGAGGAAACCCAAGATATGAATCTATTAGAGGATACCAACAGTTCTATGGTGTAGGTGGTAATGCACAAGATAGTGATGCTTGTGGTACTGCAGGAGTAACAGAGCCAGGTGATGCAAGAGATTTATTTAATGTTGTTTATGATTCTGGTTCATCAATGCCATACTTTAAAGGAAGTGGTGGACAAGCATTCGTACAAGAGTTTACTTCATCTATGACAACTACTTACCAAGAAGATTACTTCAAAGGAACATCAGGTGAAGCAGTTATAACGTACGCATTAACAGGTTCACAATTAACTAATGGTAAGTTAACTTATATAGATGGAGGAGCAACAGGTGGTATATTTTCATTTATACCTTGTGGTGAAGTAAGAATAGAAACAATAACAGTACCTGCAGGTAAACAAGCTTGTGTATGTGCAATGGATACTGGTCAAGGATTATATCGAGGTGGTGATTATAATGAGAATTGGTATGAGTTTGTAGATTTACAACATCCAACTGCATCTGATTACGATTGGAAGCCAGAGAAGATGTTAGACCAGATGCCAAGTGGTAGTGGAACAGTAACGTTTACAACAGGTTCGGACTGTAATGCTTACGTTCCATTTGAAGGATGGGAAACTTGTTCTTTCTGTCAAAATAATCAACCAGCTGGTATATACATAGGATTTGATATTAGTGGTAGTAGTGGAAGAACAAACCCATTACCATATTACAAGTTTCCTGATACAACTGTACACTATACATCATCACAAAATTATATAACCTCATCAAGATACAACAATCATGATAGTGAGAGTTATTTTAACACTCGTATAGGAGCTATCTCTAATGACTTTGATGATGATGTACCTTACAGTAATTTCGTTCCTTCTGCTTCATTTTCTACATCATACGATAATCAGAATGTAGATTTTAAAACAGGCTCAGAATGTTATACTTATTACGATTGTGACCCATTAGACCCAAGACCTATCACAGCTAGTGGTGGTGAAGAAGGAACATTTATAAGTGGTTCTGGTCTTGGTATCGGTCAAGAATTTATATACAAATATCATATCTTCCATCCAAGTGGAAGTAATACTTTAGGTCCATTCCCTTATAATCGTGATTTCCAATCATTTACTATAACAGGTGGATATGGTGCTAATTTACAAATGTATGCAGCAGGTGCAGGTGGGCCGGGAGGTAGAGCTACATCAAGTGGAACTTCTATCTTCGGTGGAGGTGGAGGTGCTGGTCAAATCTTCTTTGCACCTACTAAAGATTTATGTACAGAGATATCAATGAGTATCTCACCAGGATTCGGAATGCCATATGGAGTAGGACACGATTGGTCTTATACTTTAGGTAATACAATTGTTAGCGCATCTAACTTCGCATTCAACGCGTTGGGTGGAGGACAAGGTGCAGATGCTGACCAATCACCAGGCGAGTTAGCAGCACAATATAGAAGTGGTTCTGGTGGTGGTGGAGCTGGTATTCTTTCTGGTGTATCATCACATTGGGCTGGAGGTGAGGTAAACCCACCATTCGTACAATCACTTGGTGGTAGTGGATGGAGTGGTTCTGTTGCACAAGCAACTGGTTCTGCCGCTGGTGGTGGTGGATACGTTACTAATGGAGTAGATGGTACATCTGGTGTTAGTGCAGTAGGTGGACAAGGTGGAGATGGTATTAGATTAAACTTAACAGGTACACTTAAGTACTATGGTGGAGGTGGTGGAGCATACGGACCTGGCGGACCTGGTAATGGTGGTTTAGGTGGTACACCTGCATCACTTAATGGTATAGTTACTGGCTCATTAGGAGCAGGTGGGGGAGCAACTAACAACACTTCTTCTTATACTGCTAATTGGGGTACTGAATATACTTTAGGTGGTAGAGGTGGAGATGGTGTAGTAATCATCGCATATAATTGGAAACCTAATACATCACCGACTGGATTTATATCTTACAGAGGACTAGCACAATACTACGATATGTATTCTTTAGATTCATATGATGGTACAGGTTCTCTTGTATATAACTTATGGAAAAACGATAATACAGCATCATTAGAAAACATCACAGGTTGGAGATATGATAATGATAACATTGATAGTGGTTCACTTATTGTTTCTCAATCTTCTGTTTCTCCTTTTGTAGAACCTGATACAGAACAATCAGGCGAACTAACTGCTATGACAGTATGGGAAGTTAATGACCCTATATATGATAACAATGGATTGTATCCAATCTTAGCAGATGAACAATTCGGTACATCATCATTCGGTATGTATGCTGGTAATGATACTCTATATGGAGAAGCTGTATTAGTTAAGATAGGAGATACATTAGTACCAACACAAAGTGGTTCAGCTGCAGAGTTTATACCAAGAGGTGGATTCCACATATCACAATTCTCTTATAATGAGAATAGTGGTGAATTACTTTGGTATGTAGATGGATATAGTGGTTCAGCAGTTATCAATGAAACGATATCTGATAAAGCACCTTTATTATCATTCAACTCTTCATCAGCGGTATTTAACCCTGATACTAATCCTGTTTATCCTTCTCCTTCTCAAGCAACTGAGTTTACAATAGAAAGGACTGGTTCTGCAGAGGTAACTTATCAGTTTAAGTTCCCACAAACTGAACAAGTACAATCGTTAACTATTGCTGATGCAATAGATACTCATATTATAGCTTCAACTACAACGCCTGTAATTACAAGTGGTACTGGTTCTATTGGTAGTGGTTCAGCAGTTGATTATTATCCATCCGCTTCTTTATACTTAGGTAGAACAGCTACTTATGACTTTGATAGAAGTTACTATGGTAATGGAGTAAGACCTATTCATATGTGGTATAGTACTACTACTTGTGAATGGATTGCACAACAAGCTGGTACTGGTGATTTAGCAGGTAATGTTACTTTAAATAATATAGCTCAGAATAGTTTTATAAACTATACAAACGATACAAATGTAACACAATCCTTTGTTGAATTAAATGATTGTATTGAAAGACCACCTGTTGGTTTAGGTAATGATTCAGTATATAATATAACTGCAATCTATACAGCATCACTTAATATAGAAGAAATGAGACACAACGATAACTTCTTATACTCAAGATACTAATGGCAATACGAGGTAAACAAAAGAGTTTAAAAGATGTAGCTAAGGTTTATAAAGATAAAGCCTTAAACGCTATAAACCCTGGTGTACCTTATAAACAATATAAGACCGGTAGTAGTAAAGCATATAAGACTGGTAATTTGTTTTCTAACGTTGCAGCAGAGAATAGAATCTCTAATATCTTTAAAAAAGATAAAAGAACAGGTAAAGTAATATTCTCTTTTAATATAGCTCCAAGAGGAGCACAGTATGGAAAGTATGTACAGAATGGTACATACAAAATGAAGAAGAGACCTTTCGCAGAAATTGCCGCAGAATCACCTGAGTTTAAAAAAGCATTAGATGATTATATTAATACAACTGTTGTAGCTGGTAAGTTAGATGAATTCTTTTTGAATATCGATAAACAAATGAAAGATGTTGGTGTTCAAGTGGATAGTTCACTATAACATATAATTCAGTTCATAATGGTTATATGTATAAAAACAAGATATAACCCATGGCGGTAACAATACTCAATCATCCAGCAACAGCATCACTATCTGAATCACCAATAATGTTTCAGGTACAAGATACAACGGATGCTACTACAAGTTCATCTTATCAGATGGTTTGTGATTTATATAGTTGGCAAGGAGATATCACAACAGATAAACCTTCCTCACCTTCTTATGTATTCAATAAGTTTCCTGTAAGTGATTACACTGGTAATCCAGGTACTATATTTGATTTATCACCAATACTATCATCACAAATGTCAGCATCTTTAGCTGATATATACCAAGGTACATTATTAACTCCTATAACACAACCAAGATGGTTTACAGCAGAGTTCTATGGTAAGTACTTAGATACAGCTACACAATTGTTTGTAACTACATCACATCAATCTGTAAGTGGTTGGGATAACTTTGTTTCTTTAAATGGATATAACCTATGGGGTGAAAGAACTGGTAATGCAGGTTTAACATCGCTTACACCATTTAGTGAATCAGTAGAACAGTATCCAATACTTAGTTCAATGCCTAATGATGCAACTCAAAGTTTAATTAGTACTGATATACCTTATTACTTTTCTACATACAACTTAAAAGATAATAGTACACAAGGTCAAGTTTACTACGCAGAGATACGTTCAGATGTAACTCCTACTGCTACTGGCTTTACTTTAGTATTAGATACTACTAACTCATATACAACATCTTCAGCTATTGTTACAGAAACAATGATTGAACCTCATATGTTTGCAACTATGTCAGCAGAGGGAGCAGATATTATTACGATACAAGTAACAGATTCTGCTACAAATCCAATAGGTAATAGATTAGCTATGAGTATAGGAGATTGTAAAAAGAAGTATCCACCTATAAGAATAGTATTCAAAAATAGATACGGTGCATTCGAACAATTTGAATTTGGTTTAGTTAGTAAGAAAGCATTCTCTACTAGTGTTAAATCTTATAAACAGAACGCATTAGAAACTCCATTGTATTCAACATACGATACATTCAAAGGAGATAAACTATATTATACAGAAGGAGCTGAAAGTATAACAGTTAATACAGATTATATTGATGAATCCTTTAATGATTTCTTTAAGGGTATGTTAGTTAGTGATGAGATTTATTTGGTAACTGCTAAGCCATCTGATGAGCAATTAGAAGATGGATTATTAGCAACCTTCTTACCACTTGTACTAACAAACAATACAGTACAGTTTAAGACAGGAGTAGTTGATAAGCTAATACAATATACATTTGACTTTAGATTCTCAACACCTTATAAATTAACTTTATAATGACAAACTATTTTTTTAGAGTAATAGCGAATGGAGTAGAATTAGATACCTTCAAGGATGAAGAAGTACTTGTATCTAATAATGCAACTGGTTTATTTGATATAGATAAACTACCATCTGATTTTACAAGAGATTTATCTATACCTGGTTCTAAGAAAAATAATGATTTCTTTCAACACGCATACGATATTAACATTGATACACCTTACTTGTTTCAAGCTACTACAAAAGTAGAATGTTATATCGAGATAAGTGGATATCTACTTGTACAAGGATACCTACAATTAAACAATGTAAATACTATTAACAATCAAGTAGATTCATACGATATATCTTTGTATGGTTCTCTTTCAGATTTCTCAAGAGATTTACAAACAAACTTATTAACAGATATTGGTGGTTTAGATATCTACAATCATACTTCATCTTATGCTAACGTTAGTGATTCATGGGATAAAAACTTATTTAATGGTGATATTGTTTATCCACTTGCAGATTATGGTAAAGGATTCTTTTATCAATCAGCTGCATTGCCTGGCCAATTTGGTATAGATACAAGAAATGGAAGTATAAGTACACAAGATTTTAAACCTGCTATTAGAGTAGTAAAAGTATTAGATAAGATATTCGAAGAGTTTGGTTATACCTACACAAGTACATTCTTTGAACAATCTCAGTTTGATAACTTCTACATGCTTTGTGATAGAGCTAAACAATACCCTGTCTATGATGGTGTAGATTTAGAAACCTTTGGTAAGGTTGCAATCAAACCTACTTCTGGTTCAACATCAGATATAGTACTTAATACATCTACCTATACACAATTAGAATTTGATAACATAGAATCAGACCCATCATTTGTAATGGCTAGTAACTCTGTGTATCAGTTAGCTGAAAAGGATGTACTTAGTGGTACAATTAAATTACAGATGTCTATATCAGGCTCAGCTACAGGTTCTATTGGACATCCACAATTAGATGTATCTATGGTTAGTGGTAGTACTGTTTATGGAATGGATATAGATGAAATAAATAGATACCTAAGAGAAACGTATTCACAATTACAAGCGATTGGAGAAAAATCTTATACTTTAGAAGAGACGTGGGTAAGTCAAACTGCCACGACTATGAAAGAAGGAAATTATGAATTTAAGGCAAAATATAGTATTACTGGTTCTGGTGATTTCAGTATAACGATTGCTAAGGATGGTAATACAGAATCAGAAATAAAAGTAGAGGAACTACGATTTGCAGCTGATAATAGAATTATGGAGATACCACAAAATATGCCTTTTGGTGATAGTGGTATTACTTGTTTAGATTTTCTAAAAGGATTACAAAAGAAGTTTAATCTTGTTATTACACCATCAAAGTTGAATGCAAATGAGTTTGAAATAGAAACATTCAACGATTGGTATAAGGCTGGTAATGTTAAAGATTTAACTCAATTCATTAAGATGGATAAAAACATCCAAGTATCGCCTGCTAATAACCTAGCAGTCAATGAGTTAGAGTTTACTGATACACTTGGTAAAGATTATCTTGCAAGAAACTTTAATGATACAAACCAAAGAACTTATGGAGCTAGTATCTTTAGAGATTCAGAGAATCAATTCTCACAAGGTAAGTTAGATGTAGAATCTGTATTCTCTTCAGGACCTTTACGATATATAGAAGGTACTGGTGGTACTGGTACTGGTTCTACTTTAGGATACTCACAAATTATTACTTATAACAACAACAGATTCTCTATATGTAGTTCAGATAGATTCGCAGGTACTGCTTACATTGCTTCTAGTAGAGGATATTTAGCGTTAGGTGATGTACTGTATTGGGATATAAATCTTACGTTACCTCTAAGATATTACTTCTTAGTTAGAGATGATACAAATGGACAGATTTGGATATTAAACACATCAACAGGACAAATACAAGGGGTGAGTTCACCCTGTTAGAATTATGGCACAAGGATTATACATACCAACTTTTATAGCAAACGAGAACTTTGACCCTGCGGTTATAAATCCTCGTGTATTTTATTATAATGGATTAAAAACAATAGACCCTTCACCTGTATTTGCGAGTATAGATTCAAGTAGATTCTCTACATCATATAATAGGCCAGGTGAGTTTCCTTACTTTGACCATTACAGTAGTGGTTCAACAGATGAAACACCTGATGAAGGTTCTGATTCTTTATTGTTCTTTAACGAAGAAACAGCATATGGTACGTTACCAACAAATACATTATACACAGAATATTGGGAAACTTATATAGAATTATTATATAATCCTAAGACTAGATTTATAGAGTGCGAAGCAAACTTACCATTTGCTATGTATAGAAATTTAAACTTAAATGATATTGTAATATTTAAAGGTTCACACTTTCATTTAAGAGCAATAAATGATTACAATCTAAAAACAGGTGATTGTAAATTAGAGTTATTAGGTCCAATCATAAAGGATAGTTTGGATTAAAATTGTTATTAAGATATGATTAAGAACATAATTGATTTATTAAAAATGGATGATTTCCATAATGTTTCTAAAGATATCGATACTGCTAAAGGTAAGTATCAGATACCTCATGATTGGAAAGATGTAAGGAATCTATTTAGAAGATTATAATGGCGGATAATACTACTACATACAGAGCGGTTGTTGATGTTGATACTAAAGGTACTGACCAATTAGAGAAGTTAAACAAAGATTTAGATAAAACTATTGATGGGTTTGAGGATATTGGTGCGGTAATTGAGAAAACTCGTAAAGCATTACAGAAAGCAAAATTAGATGGTGATAAGGTTGAGTTCAAAAGATTAAGAAAAGAACTTAACACTTTAGAAAACCAATTAGAAGATACAGAGATACAATCTCGTAGATTTACAGATGCTCTTGCAGAACAGCCAGGTGTTGTTGGTTTGGTAGGACAATCACTAAAAGGATTAGATGGTGGTTTAAAAGTACTTGCAGCTAACCCTATCATTGCGGTAGTAACACTACTTGCAGGTTTGTTCTTAGCATTTAGAGAATCTTTAAGTAAAACAGCAGAAGGACAAGAAACTCTTAACAGAATGGGTGAGGCATTCGGTAAGATAATGGGACCTGTCTTTGCGCTAATAGAAGCCGTTGCCTTACCTATTTTTGAAAAGTTTGCTGAACTATTAGAGTTCGCAGCAGAAGGGTTCTCAAGGTTTGCTAGATTCTTAGGTATATCACAAGGTAAGATAGATGAAGCATCGAGAGCATCATCGGAATCATTACAAAAGAAATATGAAGAGAACCTTGCAGCTGAAGAAGAAGCTACTAAGAAGTTAGAAGAAGAAACTCAGAAACGTATTGATGCAGAGAAGAAAGAAGCAGATGAAAGAGCTAAGATAGCAGAACAAGCTGCTAAGGATAGAGCGGCACTAATAGCTGAAGCTCAAAAGATTATAGATGATGCTGAGTTATCTTTAATGGATGAGAGAGCAAGAGAACTTCTACTCAGAGAAAGAGAATACCAAGCAGAGTTAAAGAAACTAAAAGAAGCTGGTGTAGCAGATTTAACTGCATTCGAAGCTGAGTATAGAAATACTGTATTAGAAATCAATAAGAAGTTTGATGATGCTGAATTAGCTAGAGAAGAAGAAAAGTTAAAGAAAGAAAAAGAGTTAAGATTAAAAGATGAAGAAGAGAGAAAGAGAGAAGCAGAAGAGAAGTTAGCATTAGAAAGTGAACAAAGACAGAATGATTTAGCATTCTTAGAAGCTGATTTTGAATTTAGAAAAGAACTTTCTCAACTTACATTCCAAGATGAACTTAATTTCTTTGATAAGAGTAGAGATTTACAAAGACAAGAGTTAGTTGCTCAGAACGCAACAAACCAAGCGTTAATATCATTTGATAAACAAACAGCAGCGGCAAGAATTGCAATAGAAAGAGCACAACAAGAAACCAAGTTAGGTATTATATCAGATGCTCTTGGTACGATTGCAGAAGCAGTTGGTAAAGAAACTAAAGCAGGTAAAGCTCTTGCTATATCACAAGCACTTATCAATACATACTTAGGTGCTACTAAAGCACTTGCAACATACCCACCACCATTCGGTGCAATTGCTGCAGGTACAGTAATAGCAGCTGGTTTATTACAAGTAAACGCAATTAGAAAACAAAAGTTACCTGAGGTACCTAAACCAGGTGGAGGAAGTGTAAGTTCATCAGGAGGAGCAGAGGCTTCGTTTGTACAACCACAATTACCTACAACTGCATTCTCGGCACCAGAGATACAAACGTTACCTGATGGAGTACAGACAGGAACACAGATTGGTGATTCAATTGCAGCAGCAACACAAAGACCAATTAGAGCATATGTAGTATCTTCAGATATATCATCTAAACAAGCATTTGATAGAAGAACTACCGCTGCCTCAACACTATAAATGAATAAAAGATTGTTAATAAGATATGGAACTATTTGAATTAAAAATTGATGATGAACTTTTAGATGAAGTTTTTGCTATTAGCTTGGTTTCTGAACCAGCAATAGAATCAAACTTTGTATTCTTCGATAAAGAGAAGGTTCAATTTCAAAAAATAGATAACGAAAAAAGAATCGTAGCAGGACCTGTATTGATTCCTAATAAAAAGATTCTTCGTATAGATGGTGAAGGCAAACCTTATGAGGTATTCTTCTCACCAGAAACAGTAGAGAAACTAGCACAAAACTATCTAAAACGAAGATACAATAATAAAGCAACCTTAGAACATGAAGAAGATGTTAATGGGGTATCCTTAGTTGAGTCTTGGATTAAGACAACGAAGTTAGATAAATCAAATGGGTTAGGTCTAAATTTACCAGTTGGTTCTTGGGTTGGTTTATTTAAAATAGATAATGATGAAATATGGAGTGATTACGTTAAGAACGGTTCTGTGAAGGGATTTAGTATTGAGGGTATATTCACTCATGATTTAATTAAAGCATCGAGAGAAGAGCTCCTATCCATTCAGGAGGAGGAAGCAGAGTACTTACTTAGTAAGATTAGAGCTTTAATCAAAAGAGATAGTAGATATTCAGATAAGAAAAGAGTAGATATGGAATCTTACTCAGATTATCCTCAATCAGTTAAGAACAATGCTAAAAGAGGTATAGAGTTAAACGAGAATCAAAATAACAAATGTGGAACACAGGTAGGAAAGGTTCGTGCGCAGCAATTAGCAAAGGGAGAACCGATTAGCGAAGCTACTATCAAGAGAATGCACAGTTACTTATCTCGTGCTGAAACTTATTACGACCCGAATAAAACGACCGAATGTGGAACTATCTCATATCTTCTATGGGGAGGTAAGGCAGCGTTAGGATGGAGTAGAAACAAACTAAGAGAATTAGGGTTGTTAGAAGAGAACGAAGCAATACCGAGTGTAACCTCAACATATCCTGGTGAAACAAAGGATACTATATCGGAAGCAATAGAGAGTGGTTATATGGAAAAGCCAGAAGAGTTAGAATACCCAAGAAGAATTTTGTTTCCTGAAAAAGAAATGGCTGAACAATACGCTACCTTGATTGGTTGTGAAGGTTCACATGAACATAAAGCAGATGATGGTAACTCCTATTGGATGCCATGTGCAACTCATCCCGAAAATGAATAACATGGATAATAAGATATCTTTTTTTAGTGGGTTTACACTCACATCAATATGGACAATGCCATTATACGAAATGAGTATGGCTTTTCTACTAGGTTTAGTAGGGGGTTTAGGTGGTTTAGTTGGTAAGTGGATTTGGAATAAGATAAACAAGAAATGAACAAACTACAACAAACAGTTTTAAGTAAGATAGTAGATAAGGAAGCTTATCACTTTGCTAAACCTGCTATTGAGTTATCTCGTAGTGAGATGACTAGGTTAATTAAAACTACCAAGTTTACTGATATGAAAGTATGGAGTAAGAAACTATCAGGCGTTCGTATGAAGAGAGTAATGCAAACTTGGGATAAACAAGGTACACCTGTTTACAATTATATAGCAAGAGGATATTGGGTGATGAAGTATGATAACTCTTGGAGAACGATTGTACTGAAAACAGTAGAGAAGGTTAAGTTAGGTAATCAATTTTATAAAATTAAATAATGAAAAATACAAACGCACCAATACCGAAACCATGTGGATGTGGTAACACACAACACGAAGGAGGAAATTGTGATGGTTCACATCTAAATAAATAAGATATGCCAATAAAAGTAAACAGAGGAGAAACAGAACAAGAGTTTATAGATAGATGTATTCCTATTGAAATAGGATATGGAAAAGAAATCGATGTAGCTCAAGGTATATGTTACTCTGTTTGGGAGAATAGAAATATGAAGAAATCAGCAACGGATGTAGTAATAGCAAAAATTAACAGAATAAATTTATTAGACCCTAACCCATGTCAAACAGGTTACATCGCTTATGGTACTAAGATAAAGGATGGGAGAGAAGTACCAAACTGCATCCCAACTGATTAATTTTCTTTTATACAATATCGAACAAATTAAATATTGTTTGTTATAAGTTTGAACATACACTAAAGTGGGTTATCGGGAGTTTGCCAACTACCTTTCCACCCCACTATATAGAAAGAGCTACTTTAACTTGTAGCTCTTTTTTTATGCTTTTCTTATACGTTTTTAAAAGTTTTGTATATTTATTAGTATAAGGAAATATATATATAAAAATATTTGGATATTTAAATTATTTTTTGTATATTTGTATTAATAAAAAAGGAAAAACAAATGGCAAAGCAAAAAACAAATGGCAAAGACCCAGCTGTATTACTTTATACGCAGGACTTTATAGTAGGTACTCTTACAATGACTGATGAACAAAGAGGTAAATACATTATACTACTATGTTACCAACATCAGAAACAAAACAAACTAACTCTTAACGATTTAAAATTAGCTGATGGAGATGAAACTATATTAGAAAAGTTTCCTCTACACTCTGATGGTTATTACTACAATGATAGAATGGCTATGGAAATAGAGAATAGAAAGATTAGAACTGATGCAAGTAGAAACAATGGTAAGCTAGGTGGTAGACCTAAAACCAAAAATAAACCTATGGGTTATGACTTGGTTAACCTAAAAGAAACCAAGAAGAAACCTAAACAAAACCTTACTGGAACTGGAACTGGAAATGAAAATGCAATTGCGTCTGTAACTGGAAATGTAAGTTATAAACTAGTAGATAAAATGTTTGATAAACTATTAGATGTAACTACATTCAAACAAGGATACTCAGAACTGTTAGAAGATTTTGGTACTATTGATAAAGCATTAGAAGTATATACAGATGATGTATCAGTTAAAAAGAATTGGATAAGACAAATTAATAATAAATTAGATATATTAGTATGAGCAAAGAACAAGTACAACAACACGAAGAAAGATTAAGAAGTGAATTCAGAGAATTAATGAGTTCATCATCAGGTAAAGGTAAAGTAAAGAAATTAGTAGAAGAAGCTAGAGATTACTTAAGTGATATATCTTCACCTGAAGGATATGAAGAATCAGCTGAGATAGCAGTAAGAGAAGCAACAGAGAATAAGAAGTTATACTTTGACCATTACTCTGCTATTAAACAATTTGTAGATTTTCAAAGAAAACTAAACAGAGAAGAAACAGATGATGATTTTATAGTATTATGAAACGAGAAGAAGTAATATCAGCATTAGAAGCTTTAACTAAAGAATCAAAGGTAGCTAATGCACAGATAGAATATTCTTATGAATTAGATAGAATAAAAAGGAGGCTAACAGAATTAGAAGATGAAATTAAAAGACTTAGAGAAGAAAATAGTGGTTCTTGAAGAAGAACAAAGAGCACAATTAAAATTAGCTCAGTTAGGTAATGATGATTATGCTTGGAAAAGATATGATATTATATCAAAACATATAGTTAAACTACGTTCTTTAAAAAACACAATATAATGTTTGAGAAGCATCTCACACCTAACAATGGTATGTTATCATACCCCAAGCTATTAAAGCTTGTTACACATCAGATAAATGAGTATGAGAAGGTACAGAAGCACATAGAAGAAGATACTTTGTATTATGTTTTCAATGAACCTGAAACTTTAAAAGATTATAGGATGTTAGAAGAAAAGTTAGAAGAGTGGAGATGGTTACTTAACATCTTAGAAGATGAATTAGAAATAACATTATTAGAAGCTTAATAAATAATAAAAAAAAATGGAAGAAATAGATATAGTAAATTACGATGGTTATTACACTATAACAAAAAATGGCGATGTATATTCATACAAAAATAAAAAGAAAAGAAAATTAAAACAACAGAAAGCAACTCAAAGTAAAAAGGGATACTATCAAGTTCGTTTGTTTGGAACTGAAGGTGATAAGAGAGGCAAGTTATGTTATGTTCACAGATTAATGTGGTTAACATTCAAAGGTGATATTCCTAAAGGATATGAGATGGACCATATAGATGGTGATACTTCTAATAATCTATTAGAGAACTTACAACTTATAACAAGAAGAAGAAACGTAAAGAAATATATGGAAGGTAAGTATGGACCTTCGTTGAGGAAACAAAGAGATAAGATTATAAAAGATTACAAAGAATTACAATCTTATTACAGAGTAGCTCAGAAGTGGGGTGTTAACTATCAACAGATATATAGAGTTGTTAAGGATGTGTATCATAAGTTAGATAGAACAACAGGTAAAACAAATACATTTAGATATGACCCTTCATTCAATGATGAATATACAGAAAAGGATTTTAGATACAAAAACGGAAAAACAAAAATAAATAGATGAATTGGTGTAAAATTAAATTAGGTAGTTGGTTAGCAGTTCTAATCAACATTGTAACTTTAGGAACAGGCAAGTATATAGCAACTTGGATAGCAGTAGATTTATTCAACTTTGAATCATGTGGTTGTTGTGAAAGAGAACAATGGTTAAACAGATTAACTTGTAAATCATTCGATGGTAAGTGTAATCAAATACAATTATGGTAAATGGAAAAGTATAAATTTAGTAAAGAAGAACTTCAAGAAATGAAAGAAAGAATTGAAGTGATTAGTAATCATTTACAAACAAATGAAGCTGAGTGGGTATGGAATACACACAATAAGATAAACAATACTAATGAAAGAAAACCATGTTTATGTGGTAAATCAGCAGTACATTGGAGAAGAGCAGTTGAAACAATTAGGGAGTTTATTAAAAAACAATAAATGATTAGTGGTAGTGTAGAGTTCGATAATGTTAATAGGTTAGGTGTTCTGTATGAGAAACATCACGATTGGTTAAACGCTGTTAGTTATAATCTAACAAAGAACAAACCAGTTGCTGAAGATTTAGTACAAGAACTTTATCTGTACTTAGCAGAAAAGAAAAACAAGAAATTGTTTTATCAAGATTCTTTTAATTTATTATATTGCCATAACTTCTTACGTTCTCGGTACATAAACTTAATAAAAAGAGAGAACAAAAATGTTTATCCTCACCGATGGAAAGATACAGAAGATAAACAATACGATACAGAACAAGATTTATCTAATCAAAAGCTGTATGATGATATCAAGAAAGAAGTTAAGAAATTACAACAAACTTCTATGTGGTCATCAGCAAAGATATATGAGCTATACGCATTTGGTAATATGACGATGGAAGAGTTAAGTAACGCAATTGGTATTAGTAAAAGTACAACATTTTTAAATGTAAAGAAAATAAAACAACATCTAAAAAATAAGTTTAATAAAGAAGAATAAGTTATGGATACAAGAAATGAATCAGAAATGTTAGAAAACAAATACTATAAAAGGTATTGGAAAAACAAACAAAAGATAAAAAGTAAATACGGTAACGTCTTTACTACACATGAGAATAGATTACAAAAAGGAAGAACTGTTGAGGAAATGGAACTATGGAGAAAGTACCTTACAGAGTTAGGTGATGAGATATTTAAACCTAAAGGCCATTACCATAAGTTTGTATGGGATACTATGGCTCAATCTATGAAACGGTTTGATAGATGGAAAGTAAACGATTAATATATACATATATACAATGAGTAGAGGTAAAAAACAAGTACAAGTAAAAGTTAAGAATGGTGATATCGCAAGAGCACTTAAGAAGTTTAAAAGAAAAGTAAGAGATTCCGAGCATTTACTTGAATTAAAAAAAAGAACTGAATATCTTAAACCTTCGGTAAAGAAAAGATTATTAAGAAATGAAGCTATCAGAATGAATAAGTTTGCAGTTCTTAAAGAGAAAGAAGAAAGAGGGCATTCATAATATATAAACATATACTTGTTATATAGTTAAATACTATTAGAAACTATGGGATTCAAAAAAGGTGAAACATGGAATGGAAATAAGTTAGGTAGGCCTAAAGGTTCTTTGAATAGAAGTACTGAACAAGCTAAGTTAACTATTGCAAGAGTTGCTAATCATGGTTTAAATAACATATCCGAGGACTTAGAGAAGATTAGGAAAGAGAACCCCATAGAGGCCGCAAAACTTTATATGCGGTTGTTAGAATACGTTGTTCCAAAACAAAAGGCAATAGAGATGAGGGCAGAGATAGACCAGCGTATTCAACAAATTACAGTTAACATAAACAGAAGTGGAAGTGAAGAAACTAACGATTGATACATCAGTAACCTTTGATAACTTACTTGGTAGTAAGAAAAGAGTTACACAACATATAGGAGGAACAAGGAGTGGTAAGACATACGCTATTCTTCAACACCTCATCGTTAGAGCCATTCAAGAAAAATTAGATATAACGGTAGTGCGTAGAACTGTTCCATCGCTTAAACGTTCTGTTATCAAGGATTTCAAAGATATATTGACCACACTTCATATTTGGGAAACCGAGAGATACAACATCTCTGATAGAATCTTTTCCTTTGGTAATGGTTCTACCATATCGTTTATTAATACAGATGATCCTGAGAAGTTAAGAGGTGTTAAATCAAACATACTGTTTATTGATGAAGCATCAGAGATAGATGAAGAATCTTACTTCCAGCTTTCTATTCGTTGTACAGGTGATATCATCTTAGCATATAACCCAACTATCTCACCTTACCATTGGTTAAGGCAGATGGAAGATTGTGAAAGGTTTACAACTACATACAAAGATAATCCTTATCTACCTAAAGAGATGATAAAAGCAATCGAGGATTTAGAAGCAAAGAATCCTAAGTATTGGTTGATATATGGTAAAGGTGAATTTGCACCTAATGATTCTGCTATCTTTACTTTCCAAATTATAGATGAGATGCCAGTAGAAGAATTGATAGCATTAGGTATGGACTTTGGATTCTCTAATGACCCAACTGCTATTGTAGCAGTACACAAGAAAGGAGATATGTTGTATGTTAGAGAACTACTATATGAAAAAGGTATGGTAACAAAAGATATCATAAATAAACTTGATGAACTAAATGTTGGTAATACAGAGATATGGGCAGATAGTGCAGAGCCTCGATTAATAGAAGAGATATATAGAAGTGGTTTTAATATCAAGCCAGTTAAGAAAGGTCCTGATTCAATTAAGTTTGGAATCGGTGTATTACAGAACTATGGTTTATGTGTAGAGAGAAGCTCACAAAACTTAGTTAATGAATTGTATGCGTATGAATGGAGTAAGGATAAGTACGGAATACAATTAGATAAACCACAAGGAGGATTAGACCACTTAATAGATTCATTACGTTATGTAGCTATGAGTAGGTTATCAATCAAAGCAGAGAACAAAGGAAAATATACATTAAGTTTTAGATAATATGGAACAACAAATACCAGACCAGTTTAAAGATAAGAGTAGAGAAGAGTTATACATGGATATCATTATGTTATCTAACTATGTTAACAAACTTAAGAATGAGCTATTAGATGTAAAAGCTAAGTTACATTTAAAGAATGGTGAGGTTATAAAAAAGAGAACAGATAACTTTATATTAAAATCAGAGCTAGGTCATCAAGCTATTACGATAAACAAGTTAAAGGATGATAATAACAACATAATAGATTTAGGTAATATAGAAGAATGAAGAAACAAATAGAAATAGAAATACCACATGATTTTAGTGCAATTACACTAAAACAATACATTCAATTCCAAAAGGATATGGATGCTAACGAAGGAGATACAGAAGCTCAAGATGCATTCTTGGTATATAACCTAACAGGTATGACGCCTGATATGGTTAAAGAATTAGATAGTAATACTATTAGTAACATCAGAGGTGATTTAACTAAGTTGTTACAAAAGACAGATTACGATATACAAAGGTTGATTACTATCGATGGTGTTGAATATGGATTCCAACCTAACTTATCTACTATGCCATACGGAGCTTATTTAGATATTAGCTCATTTGAGAACATTCAGTTGAATGATGATTGGCCAACTATCTTATCTATCCTATATAGGCCTGTAACTAAGAAGGTAGGTGCTCTCTATGAGATTGAGAATTATAAAGCACCTGAACCATGGGATGATGATAAATGGTGGGAAGTGGGAATGGATTTTCACTTTGGTTGTTTTTTTTTCTTCATTCGTTTGTACAAGGACTTAGTGAAAGGTACCCTGAGCTATTTGAAGAACCAGGAGGAAATATCACCCAACATCAAGTCAATTTTGGGAGAAAGTGGGGAAGCTATTCAACAGTTGTCCAACTTGCAGGAGAAGATATCTTAAAATTTGATGAAGTAACACAACGTCCTTTAGAGGAATGTTTACTATACCTTGCTTATCAATCAGATAAAGCTTTAATGGAAAACCTTATACATAAGGAGAACCTTAACAAATATAAACATTAATAAGATTGTTATAGGTATAAAAGAATAATGTCATATTCAAGAAAATTGAGAAAACATAGAGAAACGGGTCTATATATAGGCCCTACTGTATCTCACTCTTCACCAAAGAATTCTCGTAGAGGATGTCTTTGTTTAGATGCTAACACCTATTCAGTTAGATGTTGTAAAGGATATTTGCAAAACCAAGGAATTGGTACAATTAATTTTGTACCATTACCACAGATAGGTGCGTTTTCAAGTGGTTTTTCTAATGGATTTGATATAGATGATGACCTTATATAAGATAAATAATAAGAAAAAGATATGAGCCAATTAGATAGACAAGGATTAATATCACAGAGTAACGCTCTGTTTCCTAATAACACACAACAAGAAATAACCCCAAACGATATACGTCAGTTTGATTTAGATTGTATTGATTCATTTGCATTAACTGGTTCTTTACCTACTCCAATAGATACTGGCTCATTCGCAACTACTGGTTCTAATACATTCAATGGTAACCAAACCATTAGTGGTTCAGTAACAGTATCAGACCCATCCTCAACAGCATTTATAGTACAATCAGGTCCTAATGATATAACGCCTGTAATCATAGAAGGTGGATTTAATGGAATAGATAAGTTTACCAATTCATCTATTAAAGGTATTTCCGTATATGGTGGACTTCAATTAAGTGGTTCATGGGGAGAAGTAGGAACAGGTGTAACCGGTATAGGTTCATCTCGTACTGGTATATACAATCATGCAACATCATCAACCTCACTAATTGCTTTAAGACACTCACTATTAGGTACAAATGCACCAGGTGGAGAAAGAGAAACAGCATATGATTCATTTACTAGTAAACCTTCACAGGCCAATACAGAATCATTAATTAATTTAAAAGGTACTGAGATAACTTTACAAGCATCAACTGGTTCTAAACAAACATCAGTAACAGTAGATGGTGATGTAAGTGCATCAGTATTCACAGGTTCATTCGTTGGAGATGGTAGTGGTTTGACGGGAATAGTATCAGCATCTCATGCTGAATTTGCAGATAATGCAACATCTGCATCACACGCTGAGTTTAGTGATGATGCTAGAGATTTAGTAGTAACAGTTAAAAACACAGGTGGTGTACCAATTGTAAAAGGTAATGTACTACACGCGACTGGTGTAACTGG
>VMHT01084917.1_pt1 | contig 29859 bp, 27 predicted proteins | sample 4693611 | NCBI WGS metagenome assembly VMHT01 (sample SAMN12280063, study PRJNA550983) | marine metagenome | isolation source: seawater sampled from same location over 5 years 0.02-0.2 micron viral filtrate | place: USA: collected off the coast of southern California halfway between the port... ... | reverse complement strand
GAAAAAGAAAAAGAAAAAGAAAAAGAGAACAAGGAATAAAAAGAAGAGAACAAGGAATAAAAAGAAAAGAAGTATGGGTAGTAAAAAATATAAAGGAGGTGCAAAATTTGGATTTTAACTTAATTTATTGTTGAATACATCCGTATCCATCATCTTTGTCTTCATCAATTATCTCTTTTACGACATCCTGGCTATTCATAAAATAATACCCTTCTACTAATTCTTCACTTTTATCTGTTGTCTTGGCCTCTTGTTTTAAGATATCCATAAGATATCCTTTATGTTCATCATCTACATCATCTGGAAATTCTATATTGAAATCTATTATTAAATCACCATGAGTTTTTCTATCAGATGATTCAGCTAAACTATTCGTATCATATTTTATTGGCATGCCTTTATCATATACCTTATACATATGATATGGTTTAATAATATCATTGATCTGTACAGTTATAATTTTATCAAATACTTTAACCGAATATTCATTATCACATAATGCATCTAATAAAGATATCTTTTTAACAATGTACAGGTCATTTTCTTTTCTTTTGTAATTATTATCTTGAATTTCATTAATTTCTATAAATAAATCTTCTGACATATCTAAATCTTCTAAATAATTACCACCCTCTTTGACGATAATATTTTCTTTATGTTTTGTACCGGGTTTAATATTAATAACATATTTAGTATCTTCATATTTATTTCTCGTAAGATGTCTTATTGTAAATTCTTTAGTTGCGCCATAATATAATTCTTTTAGTGTTAAATTTAAGATATGTTTCAAACATGGTTTATTAGTTGGAAAAAAATTATTTGATAAATCAGAAAAGAAAAATATATTATGTGACAGATTATTATTCAAGATATCTACATTAAACAATGATTCAAATAGTTCAAGTGGATTTATATTTGAAATATCTTTATTATAACCAAATAAATCGTATTTTTTTCTTTTATTTTCATTAGACAAGATGTCGTAAGCTTCACTTATTTTTTGAAACATATTATTTCCATCCGGATTTTTATCAGGGTGATATTTAAATGCTAATTTCTTATAAGAATCTTTAATTTCCACCGCAGTTGAATTTTTATTTACATTTAAGATATCATATAAGTCAGTCATTATTATATTTATATATAATTTATATTATAATTTTAACGTAATATATATATATATATATATATATATGAGTAAAAAGGGTGGTTCGGTTGGCGGTCCAAAGGCAGGGGTAACTGGTTCCACTGAAAAAGATGCAACAGCTATTTTCCATCAAATAAAATTTCCTGTAACCAATGCAGGGTATGTAGATAGAAAAACAAAGCAAAGAAGAAGAAGAAAAAGAACCAATAAGCGAAGAAAACAAACAAATAAACTAAGAAAAACTAAACGTAAAAAGGGAGGATCCGGTGGTGGTGGTCACCCTGATCCTCGCTCACCACACGGAGCGAGACACCCTGAATCAAGGGCTAATTTACTAAATGCACTACCAGAAGATGTGTTAGCTCAAATAACAGGTTCACTATCAGATAGGGATGCTCGTGCTTTAACAACTGTAAGCCGTGAAAACAGAGCATTTATGAGTAATGAAACTATGCAAATGCATCCACGTATATTATATGTACAGGATAGATTAAAAGCTATTGCACGTAACCCTGATAAAGCAATACGTGAGATAGTTCATAAGCAAACAGAAATATTATTCAGTGAATATTTTGATTTATATAAATGTCGGGCGAAGTTGAGACCGCATCCCGGCATTAACGATATGATCTATTCGGATGTAGGTGACCAGTTTTGCACCACATATGTAATAATTGGGAAGACTCGCGATGTTAAGCCACAAATAAGGCCTGGATTTGGTTCTCGGCTGAGAAAATTATATGATAAAACTCCAAAAAACTTAATACCTGATGATACATTTAAATATCGTCCGTGTTATATTCTCCACCTTCATCCCATTCACAAGTCTATAGTTGATTATGAAGTTAGGCCGGATCCTAGAGAGGCTTTTAGACAATTTTTATATGAACCATTTACTGCAAAGGAATTTCATTGGACATATCTGGTAGAAGGACATGATAAAATGTTTAAATATAGTGATGAAGATTTTGAAAAGCTTAAAAATGGCAGGGAGTCACCAGGGATAGTAAAGTGTACAATGGGCGATGAAATGTTTAAGTTAATGACAGAGAGATTTGCTTTTCAGGAGGATGTGGACCATGCTGGTGGGGTGGCGCACTACAGCATCATGTCAAATGCAAAAATGGTTTTCAATGGTATTGATAATGGTGATTGGATTTTGGGAAGACTAATCGGTGATGCTAAAATCATGGTACATTTAAACATGATGCAAACATCTGGGGCACATTTGACTTCAGATGTAGGTCTTGTAGAATATAATTTTGAACCTGAAACTGAAGCTTCAGGTTCAGGAGGTGTACCCGCGATTTTAGAAATAGATACGTCAAGATCTAACTGGTATAACAAACTGGAGCGTAGCGTCCTTCTTCGCGAATATGAATTAAGATGTGAACAGAAACAGGTGGAAACTGAGATAATAAGCAGAGAGCAACTGCGAGCGGGTCTTACCACCGAACAATACTTTAAATTAAAAAGATTAGCAGTTGAACACGGAATGATACAAATGTTTGTTTCTAACTTGATGGCAATGGGAGGAAGCGAGTATGTGCGGCGTTTGATAATGCGGAACGGGACGCAGGAATTACCATTTATGCACTTGGCGGTCACGAATACCCCCTGCCTGCTACGGATAGATGTAAACGAAGATGATATAACAAAGTTAAGGGATGGTAAAAATCTGTTGATAGATAAAATTATAAGTCTGGAGCTGGATCAACATCAACAATTACCACCTCTTGTACATACAGGTTATTCATTATCAAGTTATTCAGTTCCATTAATAAAAGCATTACTTAAATTTCCAGAACTTTGTTCAAGTTTAACTGAAATAGAAGATAAAAGTACTGAAAGAGATGATACAAGTAGAAGAAGAAAAAAAAATAAACGAAGAAAATCATAAATTAAGATATCTTATATTCATAAATTATTTAATATGTACTTTATACCAACCATATTTTTCACCAAGTTTATCTAAATAATAAGCTGTTAACCAACCAAATATCGTACCTATAGTATCACCTACATTATTTATTAAAGAATCGGGACAAGATTTGCCTCCTGGCCAGAAAGTAAATTTATTTATTATATTTATACCATAATTTGTGTTTTCTATATATTCAAATATAGTATGAAGTATAATCCAATTAACAAATGATATATTCCAAAAATAAGCTATAATTCCGGAAGCAAAGTGTAAATATGTGTATTGATCAAATAACATGAGACCCATTGTGTATATATATATATTATGAAGGAATTAATTTATCATAAATATTGGGTCTACTTGATGGATTTTTATTCAGAAAGTTAGAGTAATAGTCTCCATACCATTTTGTTAAACTTTCGTTTGCACGAGTTAATAATTTATTATATTTTTTATCGCAGGGGTTGCTGAAATATAAAAAATGCGGTGTATTAAATTTACATTTATGATCATCACTTACTTTAGGAGACATATTATATAACATAACACCTATTTCCCAAGATAAAAACTGAGATTTTTCTTGTTTAGTCATTTGTTTAGTATTTGTCCAACCTGTACCCTCATTAATATGTTCAGTTGGTATGTAAGTTGAAGCTTGTTCCCCTGCATTATCCATAGATGCGCCACCTATATCTCCAATCATAAATTTAGGTTCACCATTAACCATTTTATATAGACAGTTTTCAGGTTTCATGTCAGTATAAATATATCCATTATCTAATAAGCAAACCAATTGTTTACGTATTTCTTCAATTATTTTTAATATATATTTATGAGCTTTGTATGGCGTTAATTTATCTAAATATTCATCTTTATATTTAGACAAATCTCCATCGGCTAATGTCATTAAATAAACATAATATGGTTCAACTTTATAAAAAAATTTAGTTTGAATAGTATCACATTTAGCAAACAAGTCTTTAGATAATTTATACTCAGAATCTCCTTTATCAATTTTCATTGCTAAAAAATATTCGTTATCAGAATATTTTTCTATAATTTTAACCTTATAAACTCTACCATATGAACCCTCTCCTAATAATTTTTCAAATGTCACCACATATTGAGTTTCCCCCGTTTTTAATTTATAATCAATTAGAATACTCCATGTTTTATGATCATCTGCAGTGAAATGACTATCTAAACCTATAATGTTTTTATGTTCAAATTCCTTTAAAAAATCATAAGATATATCTGGGGTAGGAGTTTTATGATTTCTTGCTAATGGATGCTTAATAGGATTTGGGTGTTTAGATTTTGGATTAAGTGGACAAGTAGCCATAGTGGTTCCTAACGAACCACATATTTTACATTTACCTGCACCTTTATATCTATTCGTATTTTTAGTCTTTTTTGTTTTCATAATATATATATATATATATATATTATATATGATTCAAAATAATGGAGATATAGGAGAATTATCTGGTGAAGATATACAGCAATTTTCGGCAGGTGAAGCACCACTATGGTCTAAAAAATTAGGTAATTATTCGCCATTACCAGAAATGGTAACATGTGATGAAAGATTTAATTTAAATAATAAAGACACAATGAAAAAGATACCTGTAAAATCAAATGATGATGAACCATGTCTTAAGGTGAAATTAGAATTAGGTGATGATAAAAAAAATTCATGGGTTTATTATTGGGCTGCGAACAGCTCTGTTGATGTATTAAAAATAAACAGTGTTGATATTGCTTATGGAAAATATGAAAATCATGCTCTTGATAAGACTGATAAAGAAGGGAATATTATTATTAAACTTAATTGTCCACAACCATACAGAGAGGATATTGATGGTAAAGAAAGAACATATTGTAGACATATTCATTATATAGTTGAAAATAAAGATGATAATATATGGTCTGATATGGTTACTAAAAGAATAATATGTTATGTATCTAAAGACTTTCTAAATAATGCATTGCAAAAAAGAAATATGATGATAATTAATGCTTTAGATAAAAAACATTTTAAAAATTATAAAATACCGGATACGGTTAATTTACCATATTCAGGTTTTCCTAAAAAAATATCTAAAAAACATGAACATGTTAAAGAATTTGTATTATCACATATATCTAATTATCAATCTATTAAACAAGAATATGATGAGTCTGCTATAAATATTGAAGATATACCTATAATTACTTATTGTGCTAAAAGCACTTGCGATGCATCTAAAAAACTTATAGATGAACTATATAAAGCTGGATTTAATAATGTTTTAGAATGGAATGAAGGTTATGAAGGTTATAAGAAGAATGAAACTTTATTTGAAGATGCAATAGAGAATGAAGATGAAGATGAAGATATTGATACATCTACTGAAGAAGATATAGTTGTAGAATTAGATGGGATTGAATATTTATATAATAGTGGTAATATTTATACATATGATGAAGGTAAAAAATTAATGGGTAAAGCTGATATTAATAAAAAAAAGATAATAACAAAAATAAAATGGGAAAGTGAAGATAAGAAAATTGAACATGAAGAAAATGTTGAATTGAATAAGGTATCAAGTGATATGAGCGATGCAACGAATCTATCACTATTATCATCTATTAAAGATAAAGAAGAAGATGAAGATGAAGATGAAGAAGTTGAAGATGAGGAAGTTGAAGATGAAGAAACTAAAAAAATAAAAATTAAACCAGCTGAAGAAAAAGAGGAAGGGGTACAGGGGGATAAAGATGAGGATAAAGATGAGGATGAAGATGAGGAGGATGAAGATGAGGAGGATGAAGATGAGGATAAAGATGAGGAAGATGAGGATGAAGCGGAGGATGAAGTAGATTTATTATATTCATTAAATGATAAAAAGTTAGAAGAATATCTTAATAGTAAAGATAAAAAAAAAGATGATCTTATAAAAATGATAGTTAAGATGCAAAAAAGAACAAAGGGTTCATATACATTAGATAAAGAGAGAAGAAATGCTGGAGATGATAAAGAAAAATTAATAAAGTTAATAACTGATTGTGGTGGAAGAATAAAAAAGGGCAAATTTAAAGAAGGTGAGAAGAATCTACAATTAAAAAAATTAAGTGTTGATGAATTAAAAAAGATAGCAAAAAATATTGAGAATAGAGATAGTGATAGATATGAATTCAATGAAATAAAAGTAGATAAGAATGGTAAATATACAACAAGGAAAAAGCAGGGTGAACTAAAAGATATAATAAAATCTTGTAGAGGTTCTAAAATGAAAGGAGGTGGTAATGTAAAAATAAAGAGAGGTTGGGGATATAGTTTTTAAGACATCTTAGGTTCCATAGGAGCAGGAGCACCTTGAGACCTACGTAAATTATTTTGTTGATCAGTAGTACATACGCAACCGCCATTACAAGAATAAGTAGAAGGACAGCATGATGGACTGCAGGTGTTATCTTTAAAAACAAACATAGAATCCTTATTATCATTGGCAATATGGTCATTTAATGGTACATATCCACTGCCAAGTAAAGCTGAAATTTTCCGTGATGAATCTATTAAATTGTATGAATTTTTAGGACCTTTAAGTTCAATTCCATCAAATTCAGACATGAATCCTTCATAATTAACACATAATAAATATACAACAATTAATGTGATAGCAATTTTAACTTTAGAATCATATTTATTAACTACGTATAACATAAGATATATATAACCAAGAATGATGAGAATATTTCTGCACGATAACATATTATATACATAATATAGAAAATATATATTAAAAAATAAATTTGATAATATGATATAATCTTAGATATAAAGAGTGAAAGTATGAGACAACATAGGTTATTGAAAGATATATCTTTGGAGTTGAATAAATATATTAAAGATTATGATGTTTGTCAAATGGTGGGTGCATTATATTTAAAATATAGAGAGAAATTGAGTGAAGAAGAATCAAGAAAGTATCATCATGATTGTTTAAAAAATTTAACAAATAATTTGCCAAGTAATATATCATGGAGTTATTATATACCATTTACTCAAATTAAGAATGATGATGTTAATACACGTGAAGTATTGTATGCTCATTTACATAAAAAGGATGAACTATCTGTTTATCTCAAAATATTAGCATCTAGAATAGGTATTAGAGTATTAGGGGATGTAGTATGTGGTGCAATAGGTATAGATTATTTTAAGAATAACTTAAATTTAAGAGATAAAATCAAAGAAATAAACGGTATGAAATATCATATGTTAATATCATGTTATAATAATATAAATTATGAATTATTGAGTTAATCGGTTGTATATATTTTCAATTATAGCAAAACTATTAAAGAATTCAAAACGATCACTTTCATTACATAATTTTTTACTCATAGCATCATTAAAAAGTTGTTCTAATTGCTCTTCATCAAAATTATATGAATTACTATTATTTGCAAAATCATCATAATCAATACGATAATCAGGTGAATTATTTAAAGATAATAAGACATTAGCAACTTTTAATTCTATATCCAATGTTTCTTTTAAATTAATAAAATCTTTTTTTTCTAATTCGTATATATCTGTAGATTTATCAGGGTCATAATTGTCAAGTAACATATCCCTATCAACACTGTTAACGAATGATTCATAGAATAACATAAATTCAGGGTATAATTTATTTAATTCGGTTATAGATTTATCTAAGCTTTTAACAGCTGGAATGCGGAAACTATATATAAATTTATCATATTTATTTGATAAATTTAATAATAATAAACCTGTATATACATCCATTGGAGAAATTTTACTTTTAGATAAATCTATAAGTGCATATGCAACATCAATTTCTTCATCTGTAAATTTATCAAAAAAATCAATTAATAATTTATCATTTTCGGTTAATTTAAATCCAGGAGTTCCTGATTTACGTTTTAATTTTTTAGTGTAACTATAAGCATCTTCGTCAAGTTTTCTTTTTAAACTTTTACCTTTCTTTCTTTTAGTTTTACCTTTTTTAATTCTAATATTGCGTTTTTTAGTTTTACGACCTATGAGTACAGGATCATTTACAGGTGAGGATGGTAAACTTTTAGATGCAATTATACCAATTCTTTTTAAAAAAGATAATTTTTCTTTCATACTTACAGCAGTGGATCTTGATTTTGTTTTTGAGAATTTTTTATATGATGTGGGTAATATTTTAAATAATTCTTTCAATGCACCCTTAAACTGTATTTTAGTTTTCATTTTAGCAAACCATGATTTAGATTCCATTTCAGCTTTTACAGACATTATACCTATTGCTGAAAACCATGGTAGATCTTTTTCATTTTCTTCTAAAAATTCTTTAATTGGCATAATAGTTTCATTGACGACTTCATCTACACAGGCATTTGCATAATCAACTGGATTTAACTTTGCTAAATTTCTAATATTTTTTCTTGAATATTTTCTATTTTTCTCTAATTCTTTATACCAATTATTAGGTTTATCATGTGGATTTCCTAAAACTTCTACTACTTTTTTATCAATTGTTTTAGTAGTTGTTATTAATGCTAATTTTTCAGGTGGTTTTTTAGATTTTTTTTCCTCAAACCAATTTTCTTTTGGGAAAGCCCAATCTCTCCAAAATGCATTAGCTGGCGGCTCTTTCTTAAAAAATCCATTCTGTTCACATTCATTAAACATCAAATAAATCATCTGTTTCCAATAAGCACTTGTTTTAGTTTCTCCATTTTTTTCACCCTGTATTAAAAGTTTGCCAATTGTAAATCTAATATTATCAAGACATATTTTATCAATAACAGGACCATCTTTTGTAAAGTCTATTTTAAGATATGGTAATTCATTTTTTATCTCATTACATGCTGGATGCGACCATTGATATACTGTTCCAAATATTCCACTTAATACAGATTCCACCTTTTTATCATAACGAACACCATATAATAGTTCATTTCTAAAATCAAAAAATGCTTTCTCAATTGCTTTTCTTTTATCAGCTTTAACAGATTTTAATGAATCTTTAAAAATCTTTTTAATATTCTCTTCATATTTTCCACCTGCTAATCCAGCTAACATAGCTATTGATGTAACTGTTAATACATGCTCACAACTTGCTCCACCTGGTGTTGCCATATATTTTATCCCTTTCCTTTGTCCTTTCTTCCAACCTTTAGGTTTAAAAGAAGATGGTGTTGATAATGCCCCCTCTTGACATATAGGTAATCTACATATATAACAGAAAGTTTTTCCTGGAACACAATATCCTATACTCTCATTACATTGACCAGATATACTAGGTTCAAATAAATCCCCTCTTGCTTTTACTTTACCCTGTGAAAAATCTATAGCAGAAAAATAACTTGTCTTACTATTATGTGTTAGTTTCTTATTATTTGACCAATTATATAGTTGTCCACTAGGTCCAGGCATATTATATATATATATATATATATATTATAATTATAATTATGAGAACATATAAATATATTAATCATGAGAATAATATCTTGAATATAGACGCTATTTATATAATAACTATTGAAGATTCTCCAAGAATTAATAATGTATATAAACAAATTAAAAATTATAATTTATCAAAAAATAATTATATTCAAATAAATAAAAAATATACAGATCATGATTATAAGATATGCAAAAATAAATCATATTTTCATTTGATTGATAATTATGTTGATATATGTAAACATTCAATAATTAAAAATTATAATAATATTCTTATTTTTGAAGACGATTTTATATTAGATCCTAAAATTTTAAATATTAATATCCTAAAAAATATAAATAAATTTATTAATACAGTAGACTTTAATTTATATTATCTTGGATGTCTACCTATATTTATAAGACCATTTGATAAATATAATTATAAGACATATCTAAGCCTTGCATCACATTCTATAATATATTCTAAACAAGCAAGACTTAAAATTATTAATAAATATCAAGAAAATAAATGTCTTAATACTTATTTAAAACATTATGATTATTGGATTAGTACATTTTTAGATAAAAAATATATGTATCATAAACCATTATGTTATCAAAAATTAAATAATACTGAAAATCGTAAAGAATGGGATAATATAATAACCAATATAATTATTACATATTATGAATTAGATCACGTTCCTGAAAAAGGATTTAATGATATATATAAAGTAATAAAATATATCCATTTGTCATTGTTAATAATATTATTAAATATAATATTATATATTATATATATATAATGACATCTAAATTAGAAGAGAGAGTAAAAAGATTAGAGATATATGTGAAGGAACAGGAGGAAGCGCTTCATATATGTTTAGATTTAATAGATGGTTTAGATAATTACTGTACAACCAATCTTAAAACATCTACACCACCTCAATTACAGAAAAAATGGGATACAGATAGAGTAAGATTATTAAAATTAGCTAAACAACATGTGAAATCCAAAAAAGGGGGTAAAAGAGGTACTAAGAAGCGGTCAAGAAAAAGATTTAGATAATTAATAATATAAATTTGATAATAAGATATCTTATTAAATCAAAAGATGAATACCTGGTATCTTAATAGTTGCAAAAAGAACAAATCTACAAGATTTGAAATTGAATTAGGTTTAGAATATTATATGCTTAATGAAAATATAGCTTGTTTTGGTATTGGAATACCAGAAGAAGAAAGACATCTCAAAAAAGGTTTCAATACATATAAACAATTTGAATATTTTAAAAAGAATGGCGTATCGGGTGATAAGATATATTTATATAGTAATGGTAAAGGAGTGGTAGCAGAATCAATATATAATGGTCATTTATCATTTGAAATTAATAATAAAGGACCATGGAATAATAAAGATGAACAGCAAGTAAACATTGGAATAGATAAGTGGACAAGAGTTGAACCATATAAGATATCTAATCCACCAAGATTTACTTTGAGTAAACAGTAATATAAATAAAAAGTAATATAAATAAAGATATCTTAATAAGATATATTAAATGGATAATGATGAGATATTAAAGAGAATGAAGAAGCATTATGTTTTTTTTGAGGGTCTAAGAGAGAAAGCAGATGATAAGATAATTGAGGAATGTATTAAGACAATGGAGAATTTATTTTTAGATATATTGAAGAGTAATATTAGACCTAAATTATAATATATATATATATATTATGCAAGCAAATAAAAATATATTTCTGAGTGTGGAGGGTGTGGGCGGACAACCGAATGCAGAATTTTCTCGGGATGAATTAGGTATGATTGGTAAAGTACTCAAGATAGCAGGTAAACAAAAATTTATTACTGTGTTGGATGAAATGTACCGAAATGCGTTTAGAGAGGGTTACGCCGCGAATCCGGAACAGGAGAGAACCGAAGAAATAGATGAACAATGCAGACAGTTGTACTATAAAAAGGTAGAAGAATTTATGATAAGTTTAGATGATGATTCATTGAGGAGATTAAGAGAACAACTAGATAAAAACGCACTTATTGGGGGCATGCAAATATCGGATGTTTTTAATCTTGTCCTTAATCAAAAATCAGAAGGTTCAACAGAGGGTTCAGTCTTCAGCGCCCCCTCTGAGACTGCCGGTGGTGCTGGTGGTGGCGGTGCTACTGGTGGTAGTAGACGGAGAAGAAAAAAGAGGATTAGAAGAACTAGAAAATCACAAAAAAGAACTAAAAAATCAAAAAGGGTTAGAAGAACTAGAAAATCTAAAAGACGAACTGCTCGGAAAAAGCGGTAAAATTATTCTAATCCAAATCTGCGTTTATAATCAGTTATAGATGCTTTCAATGTTGGTTTATTCCATAGGATATATCTGCTTAATGAACCTGCACTCATATAATCATTCCAATGTTCTCTTTTACGATGTCTTGTCATGTAACGATTTTTTCTTGTTTTATTTTTGTGTTTAGTGTAATCACTCATGCCAGCTGCTCCAAAATGAGTAGTTTTAATTTTTTTGCCATTTTCAGAAAAGATAGCCATGTATTTTTTCTTAGGATTAGTAGATTTTTTGATGACTACTTTTGTTTTTTGACCACCTTTAATTCTATTTCTTTTTTTAGTTTTATTTCTTCTATCATCAGTCCTTTGTTTTTTAGCACCACCAGTAGCACCACCAGCAGCAGCAGCACCAGCAGCAGCACCAGCGGCAGAAGTAGAAGTTGAAACAACTTCAGGGGGACGAGGACGAGGAACAGTCCCCCTTGAAGAATAAACCTCAGTCTTAAATTTATCATAAAGGTCTCCCATATCCCAATGCGATGTGAGCGAAAACATGTCATTCCGAGTTATTCCTCCATATTTGCCGGCACGGCTCATTTGACCCATTATAATACTCGCCAGGATCTTATATGCCTCTGTATCCTCCCACGGCACGTGAATCTCGTATACTTGCCCTGCTTCAGCTGTTTTAGGTAGTTTGACTTTCACAATGTGACCGCTCGGAAACTGGAGTTTGAATTCTTGGTCAAGTTCGGCACCGTCTGGTACGATAAAGGGTGCACGTTCAGTATCAATGGGGGCAGGTTTTTTTTCGTTAAACTCTATAGTCGGTGATGTTGAGACAAATTGTACTCCATACCTCTTCGCGACGTCAATCAACTCTTTCGTCGCATTCTCTTTTATGGTAAATCCACCATGATATGTTTTAACTGCCTTTTGTTGTCCTGACATTTCATTTATAACTCTTACCCGTTCTTTAAATATTGCGATAGTAAATCTCCATATATCTTCATACCGAATGTCATGAATTGAATCAGTTTTGCTTATGAAATCAGTTACAACAAGGGGCGGGATTACCGTCTGTTCCGGGGTGGCATATGAAGCGTCCATATATATATATTTAAAAATATAAAAATAATAATAATAATAATAATAATAATAAATGATAGATATAGATTTAATTCAGAGATTTAAAGTTTCAGGTATATTTTTACTACAAATTTATAAGATATGTACTGGAACATTGCAAACATTATTTATACCTCAGAGTTGTGAAGTAATGATAAATAATACTACAGAAAATAGGATATGTACATTAGAACAAAATTATAGGAATAGCGATTTATATCATAAGAAGACTATGTATTGGAATATTTTGACAATGACAATGTTTATAGGATATTATTTAATAGAATTAAAGAGGGAGAATTGGTCAATAAAATTTTTAGATATAGATAATGAAAAACCTGATAATGGATTGAAAGAAATAATAGTAAAAGAAAAAAAATTAGATAAAGAGATGGATAGATTAAACAAGTGGTATTTTAATACTGTAATGATAACAGCTGGAATGTATTTTATTAACACATTGCTAATGATTAAAATAGTAATAGATGAATATCATAGTTCAACAACTATGTCTTGTTTTATATCATTTACGTTGCTTGTAGCTATGAAACTGTATAATTCAATGGTAGTAGCAAGAGAATCAGTGAAAAATGATAAGATGATGAGTGCATATATGAGTGAAAATGTATCATTTAATGTATTAGATAAAGATTATGTAAGTTTGAATAATTCAAATAATCCAAATAATCCTTAATGTCCTAAACATTCATAGAATATAGTAACACGATTCTTTTGTTTAAGAATACAGTTTGAACAAAACCAGTTGTGATCATATGTATCACATTTTTGTTAGGTAATTTACGATCTCGTGGATACACTGCGAAATGATGATCCTTAAAATTACCACTATAATAAATAGATTTATTACGTAAAGTCCCATGATATTTTTTACCATTTTCAATATGAGTAATAGGACCATTACCTATATTGATAGATTGTTGTTCACATTCTTCAAGAAATTCTAAAATTTCTGGTGAACAACTCATTATAAATTAATTTATAATATTATCATATTTTTATATAATTATATAGTATATAATGTCAAGAACACCATCACCAAGAAGAGCCAGAAGAAGGACAAAAGTAGGTACGAGAGGTCAAAGGAGACGGAGAAGAACAGTAGTTCGTGGTCAACCAATATGGGTACCTGAGCCAACTATTGAAAGATCACCTGTGGAAGAATTATCTGATAATGATATTGTAAGAAATGCTTACAGAGCGCTCGGTTGGACCGAAGATGAAATAGATCGTGAAATGCGTGAATTATATGGCGCTAAGAAGAAAGGAAATAAGAGTAGAGGTAAGAAGAAGAGTAAAGGTAAGAAGAAGAGTAAAGGTAAGAAGAAGAGTAAAGGTAAGACTAAAAGGAGAACAACAAGACGATTGTATGGTGGTGCTGATGAACCACTTGGTGGTTTATCTACGATACCGGAAGATGTACCACCAAGTAGACTGGTGACTACCACGTTTGGATCCCCTGGTAATCCTCCCCAGAGGTTACGGTATGGTGGGGAAGGGCCAGGGTCTTTTGAGCAAAGACAATTTAGGAAGATGATGGAGGAAAGAAAGCTTGCGCGGGATAAGGAGGCAAATAAGGCCGCCGCAGATAAGGAGGCAAAGAAGGCCGCCGCAGATAAGGAGGCAGAAGCACAAGCTCAGGAAAAAGCAGAGGCGGTACACCGGCGACGCGAGAGAAAGCAGGCAGAGGCCGTGCAAGTCTACGCCACAGAAGCAGCAGCAGCGGGGGGGGCAGCGGCACCGATGCGTTCGGCGTTGTCGTTGGGGGGAGGTAGCGGACTGGAAGAATCTCTTAGTGTTCTTACAAGAGGTTGTGTTTTAGGTAAACAAAAACCGAGCCAGGCGAAAGCGCCCGGATCGGGACTTAGTCCGTCAATGTGGCCCAATCGGTATGTTGTACTGGCTCATCAGTCCAGTGGGGCGTGGGCACTTAATGTTTACGATGATGCAATGTCATATACCAATAATCCGGGTAAAATGCGAGCTACATCTATTGAAGATGTAGCACGATACAGAGCTGATACTAGAGAAGTAAAATCTGCGTTTGGGAGTAACTTCATGGTTCTTGAATTATTCGATGAACGTGCAGAAAGTACTCTACCAGTTAGATTTTGTACCAGAATGGATGACGGATGGAAGCTGGATGCTTTAAAACAGTTCATAAATAGAGAGTTAGGCGGTGGCCGAAGTGGCATGCGGCGAGCAGTGGCCGCTGAAGGGAAATAAATTTATATAAAATATATAATATATATATAAATGCCAAGAACGCCACCTCGTCAATCAAGAAGAAGAAGGAGAACTAAAGTAGGAAGACGATCCAGAAATAGACGACAGAGACGAGCAACAGTGGTGCGTTCTCCAAGATATAGGGGTAGTCCCCCAAGTTATCCAGGTGTTTCACCAGATTATGACTATGGTGGAGTAAGACCATATGATGCATCACCAGAATATTCACCAGAGTCTAACAGAATAGGTGCTAAGAAAAAGAGTAATAAGAAAAATTCTAAGGTAAAAAGGAGAAAGAAGACAAAGAAGACAAAGAAGACAAAGAAGATGAGAATTAGAATGAGAGGAGGTTCTTGGATAGAATATCCTGACCCTACTTCCGAGTACGAAGATAATTTGAGAAAAATGAACTTCAGTGATTTACAGAATAAGGCTGCGGAATTTCTCATAATGAGACCGGATTTGTATGAAACTGGTGTGGGACCCGGTTCCAGTCACGATCGTAACCTCCGCCCAGGTGTGAGTCATAAAGAATACCTTATACAAACGATAATGAAAAAGTTGAGATTGGAAAAAGAACATGTTGCTACAACGACAGAGCAAGTAGCAGGTGGCAGTGCACCCGGTGAAGTAGCAGATACAGCAACTACAGCAACTACAGTAGTATCTACACACACTGAACCAGAACCAGAACCACAACTGGTAAAAGAAGAAGTAGTATTGTTTGCTGAAATACCGCAAAACGCTGTAGAAAAATATATTAAACATTTGAGTAATTCTGAAATCAGCAAAGATAGTATAAGAGGATACTATAAGGGGATGGTACAAACTCTTGAACCTGTTATACATAATTTAACAGGATCAGCTCAAGGTGGTCAGAGCGTTATCAGGGTACAAGACTTATTATTTTTAGATGATACATCTGTAAGTAGATTATTATTAATTGCAGATTACACTGGTTCTAAAGAAGTTAGTGCTTTAGAAACATTTGATACAAAAGTTGAAAAGATGGTAGGTCATATAGAATCTAAAGATTCAGCAAAAATAGATGAACAATTGGGTGTAGGAAGTGTAGTTAGTCCAACTCCAAAGATGAAAAAAAAGGAGGATGAGAAGGTGGCGCAAGGTCTAATGGTTACTGAGGGTAGAAAACAGTTTCTAATGGGTATGATGTTTGGAGATTTAAGTCCAACAGAGAGTGACGCTAATAATAGACTGCCTAATGGGATAATGAAATTAGATCCTGAAGCTATCACCGAGGAGGAATTTGCTAAATTTGTAAGTAATAATAATAATACAACTGTTGCAAGATTTTTAGTTGCGTGTGAATTGAAAAAAGAAATAGAAACTAATGTAAAACCTGAGTTAAAATTTAGAACATTGAGAGATAGTTCAAGGGCAGTATCAGTGTGGCCACATGATCAACAGAAAATTTTGTTAACCGGAATGATACCAGGTACAAATGACATATGCATTACTCTAATGTTACAGGAGCGTATAGATAATTTAGTATTATTGATTGATTTATTGAATAGTTGGGATTTAATTGGGGGATTTGTAGCGTTGTGTACCATGTTTGATTATTTCAGTTCAAAATTTATATATGAGGTGATTGAATCACTTGAGGCAATGGGGCTACCGGTACGAGAGATTGAGACTCTCACGCAAAAATTAACAGGGAGGGAAGGGAGGAAAGAAACTATGGTTGCTATATTAGATATTTTGGGTATATTACCTCAGCGCGACCAACATATTTTCTCCGGTATTAGATTATATACAAAAGGTAAGGCTATGGTAATTGATAAAACCACTGTGGAGTCAGGGCGAGTAATAAGAGTTAAGAGTGGAAGGGGGAAAGGACCGAAGGTTAGCGGAAATAAATTAACGTTTACTCTTGTAGTAGAAAAAAGAGAATACAAGATTGTACAAAATGCAAAACTAATGTTAGGTTCAAAAATATCAGCAGTCCCCGATGAATTATTAAGATTAATAAATAATAGAATAGAAAAAACACTTTCTGAATTATCATAGGCATCATGTTGATTCTTTTCCAGTGAGTACTCCGTTCTCTATCGCTCTTGATAAATATTTTAGTCAAAAACGGCATCAATTCCTCTACCCACTGCGGTTATACCGAGACGTGCTGGAAAAGTAACAACACTAATGACTGGATTACCACTCCATGTGGTAACTCCTCCTGAATCATAAATAAATTTATCAACAGCTTCACCGCCATCTTCAAGTCCAAGTGCATTACCTACTCTTTCAAATGGATGATCCATTGCGTAAGCGAAACTTCCAGGTTCATCACCTGCCATTCCTGATATACCAAGGTCTTCAAGTTCATCACCTATTTTCATTTCAATCTGTGTTTCGACTTCTCTGGCGTGATTAGTAACACGTGCTAATTCGAGAGCAACAGTTTCAGAAACTAAAAAGGATATAAATTCAGTGGTAGCAGTTTCATAGCATCTTGTTAGTCCTTGTCCAGGTGCTAAACTGTGATGTGGTACAGATTCAAAGTCACGACCGAATCGTGTACAATATTTTTCTGTAAAGTTACATATACCGGTATCTTCATTGAAATCAACTTCATATTTTTCCGGACTAATATCTTGAACATTTAATAATGGATTATCATGACCAACTGATTTAGTACCAGCCCAATCAATAGTTTCTTGAATAAATCTTTGTGATCTTGAGTGAGCAGTACCATCATTTTCACAAGTGCCTTCATGCCAAGTTCCACCTATTTTTAATTCACAATTAAGTTTATTTTCATTGAGGGTAATAAGTTGTCCATTGCGAATAGCTTTACATTGTCCTGGAATATATGTAGAGGTTTTACAGCATTTAGAACTATTATATAAACCTGGAGTAATATTTTTATTATCTTTAGTAATTCTTTTAACTATTGTACTTCTAACATTTTTTAATTGTGGATCATCATTTGTTACACAGCTTGGTTGATCAGTATACCTTGAGTTAGTACATTCTCCAGGAATATAAGTATTTTCTCCAGTTTGTTCACAAAATTTCATATCAGCTAATGTAATTAGACTTTCAACCATAGATGGCACATGTATACCTGTTTTACAAATTTGTTGAATATGTTTAAGTGGAGATACTAACATCCATTCTTTAGGTAATAATTTAGTTTCAAGTTCATATAATGTTTTACCGGTGAGGTCTTGAACATTGTCTGCAGTTCTTGAATAATCCTTATGTGGTAAATCTTGTGCAGGATATTTATCAGAAGCTGTACCTTGTCTTGAACTTTTAACATCTCTATAATATTTAGTATTAACTATAAATAGTTGATTAGTAGAATTGACTGATATAAGATTCCATTTATCCTTAGCTTCTCTGCTAATAGTTATTGTGCTACCGTATTGTGCCATGACACCAGAATCATCATGTAATAAATATCTTCTATATTTATACCATTCAAATAATTTATTTTGTTTAGTAATGGGATCTTTAATATTTATTGTAGATTGTTTTAAATATTTAATAATATGATTGTCTCTATCAACAACATCAATATTAATATATTGAGTAATTTTTTGAATAATGTCATTAGGAAGATGTATATCTTCATACTGATGTGTAGTATCTTCACTTTGTATAATTTCGTTAAAGAAATTGCATACCTTAGTTAAATCATCATCATTGATTTCACCTATAGCTTTTTTCAAACATATATTTATATAATCATTATGAGCTTTTTTCCATGCTTGTGCTAATATATAGAAGTCTTTCCAAATATTTAATTTATCTGTATCAGATTCGGTTGGTTGAACAGGTAAATACAAAAATATAAGGTCTAATGTAAATAAGTAAGGTGGTGATGTGTTTTCAATATTATTTTTTTTAATTTTTTTAGCTTGTATAAATGCTCCTTCAAGTTGATCTCTTTTAGTCATTACACCTAATTGATTATCCATATATTGATGAAAATTTTCTGGGTCCCAAGCATCTAATATCATTGTTAAAGCGAATTGCAACCAACCCGGTCCAGGTACAGCAAATTTACTCAGCATTTTAGCATATGAGCCGACAGCTTCTCCTACAACATTTTCGGTTAATCTTTTAGAAATACCACCTATTACTTTTTCTGCTGATCTTGTACCAACTCTACCGAGAGCTTCAGTACCAGATTCAAGGGCACCACCTGCTGCTCTTACAGCACCTGCTACTCTTGTTGCACCCATTCTTTCTAATCCTTCTGTACCAAGGCGACCGACACCTTCTATGACAAGTTTAGCAGCATCAAGGGTAGATGTAGTAATTTTTTTTAATAAAAGTCCTAATACTAAATGAGATAAAATAGGATTATTATGCATAAAATTATGAATCATAATATCAAAACTATTATCACCTCCTTCAAGATCTCTTTCACAACAACCAATAATATTTGTGGTTTCTTTATAACCTGTAGGGCAACCTGCTACATCTGGATTATTTAAATTAAGACCCACAGATTTATAAATAAGAGGATTATTACATTGTGGAGATATACAATAATTAAAGTTTTGTACTCCAAGTTTTTTTACTATACTTGTAATATCATCACATCTTCGTTTCGTTTCTTCTTCTTCACTGGGTTTATGATTAATAATTCCAATAAGTCCCAATGTAGTAATAACAACAAGTACAACTATAATTAAAATAACAGTTATTTTCTTTTTATCATTTCTATTAGATGAAGTTATAGCTTTAACTGTCATAACTAAAATATATATATATATTTATATATAAATAAAATTTATTTATTCCTATGCATTTTGCGAGATCTACTTCTACTTGTATTACCGGTATTATTTAGTTTGGTATTTATTCCTACACCAGAGGCAACTTTATCAACGAATTGTTTACTTTTACGTTTGCCAAGACTTTTACCAACATTCTTAAGCTCATCATAACCACTTCTTGCAGTTGATAATGCGGCCCCCATAATACCTAATAATATAAGGACTATTAACCCAAATATAAAATATGGTGCCCATGCTACAAGAGTAGTTAAAAAATCAACACCTTTATCTGCTAAGTCACCAAATGCATCTAATCCTTTATCGGTTGCATTCATTAAAGAATCAGCTGGATTATGAACAACACCATGTTGAGCATCATGTAGTCTTGAAAGTCTTGAACAATCATTATTACAATAACTCTCACAAGTTGGATCAGTTAGATTAGTATATTCTGAAGTACCTGGATGATCACAACAGCAATTAGTTTCTGAATAACCTGGTGCATTATCATCTGTTTTTGGACCTGCTTGTGTTCCACATTTTCCGGTTTCACAACTATCTCTTCCACCGAAAGAGAATCCCCCAATAGAAAATGTAGGTTCTTTTAAAAGTTTTTTACAATTAGCTTTACAGTCTTCTTCAGAAATAACATTTGCATTCACAACTAAAGCATATAATACACCGGCCCCAATCATTAAACTAACTTTATTATCATATAATCTTGAAAGATATCCTTTACCTTCATCATTAGCTATACTTTTAAAACGTTCATCTAATGAATTTATAACGTCCTGATTTATATCTCTTTGTAAATTTTCTTTTTGTTGTGTCGTTAATTGTTGTTCAAGTTGTTCAATTTTACTGGCCATATTTGATAATTCTTGTTCACCAACCTCTGTATTACCACTTGTTAAATCTCTTAGAACATTTGTAGCATCTTCCTGTGCATTTTTTACCCTAGCTTTTGCAGCAGCTTCTGCTGCATCATCTGTTGCACTGGTAGTCACACCTCTCCCAAGATCTTCTTCGCCGGCTCTAGCAACATCATCTGCTATACCAGGTCCAGTAACCCCGCGTTCTTCTGCTCTAACTAAGGAACCATCTGCACCTCTGACTAAACCACGTTCTGCGCCTTCAGCTGCATCTCGCCCAATAACTCTTGATGTGGCGCCTCCCATTATATTATATATATATATTTATTTTTATGCATTAATTTATTTATTTGAACTTTTTTTATCATCCTTTGTTACTACCTCAACTTTCTCACTTATACCTTTTTTAATATTATCAGTAATAGTTTCAGTTATAGTATCAGTAATAGTATTACTACCATTATCACTTGTAATTGTCTTAATATTATTAACTGAATTATCTTTAATATTTTCCATATTTTTCATTAGTGTATCAAGTTGCATAATGCGAGAATCCATCAACGACGACATATTTTTAACTTTATTAACACCATCTTCTATATCTCTCTCATATTTATCTGGTAAATTTTTATTTAATTCCTTCTGGAAGTCAAATTTTTTGTCTTTTTTATTTTTATTTACATCACCTTTACCACTAAATTCTTTTTCAACTTGTTTCCTTTTTATATTTTCAATTGATTTATTAAAAGATTTATATGCTTCTTGATGACTTTCACAATCTTCATATTTTCCAGATAATTGAAAATATTGCCAACCTTCTGTTTTTAATTGCTCAGTTGTAATAGCAAATTCTAAATAATTTTTATCTAATGAAAAAAGTTGTAAAAATCCATTACTTGTAGTAACTAATAGTGATATCGTCCATGAAGCCCAATAACTAATTGTGTCAAAATTACGTGGTAATTTAGCAGGATCCATTTGACCAATAGATAATATTGCAGGTAATAATATTGAACCAGTTGTAACTGTAAATCTAAATGCATTGTAATATTTTTTTACGCTATCTCTTCTATTCTCATAAGATATAACTTCACCAAGAAATCTACTTTTTAAGATACTTTTATCAGTCTCTGTAGATAAGTTCAATGTGTCAATAATCGTACTAACTTGAGTTTTATAATCCATCTATATCTATATAAATATAAATTATTAAAATAAATAAATGACGCGAAAAGCCAATATTCCAAAAGCAGTTAGAGAACAAGTATGGATTGAAACATGTGGTGAAAATTATAAACATAAATGTTACGTTAATTGGTGTAAAAATACTATAAATGTTTTTGATTTTCATGTAGGTCATGATATTCCAGAATCTAAAGGCGGGACATTAGATATATATAATCTAAAAGCTATATGTAGTCGTTGCAATTTATCTATGAGTGATAATTATACTATAACAGAGTGGCAAAAAATAGGTAAAACAGAAAATAAAAAGAATAATTGTAGATGTTTTTAATCTAAGTATATCATATACAATGTTTACAGTATGTAGATTACAAGACATTAATATGAATCATAGAAATGAAATATTAAATATAATTCAACAGGGATTTAATCGTGAAGATGATATGTTAGCTGGATTAGATAATCCTTTAGTTTTTTATATAATTGAAGATAATGAAATAGTTGCTGTTGGTTTTGGTGATACAAGTGAAAGAGATATGATACAACCATTGAAAAATAAGATATTATACTTACATACAATATCAGTAAGAACAGATAAAAGAGGTAAAGGATTATCAACTAAATTAGTAAAAAATATAGTAAGGAAATATAAAAGAGAATTTGCAATGTATTTACATGTTAGAACAACAAAGAGTAATCCAAATAAAGCAGCATTAAAATCATATGAAAAATGTGGATTTGTTATCTTAAATTCAGTTTTTGTTGATAGAGAAGATGGACCTAATAATGTTATGGTATTAATGTCTCAAATTAGATCAAATATATTTAATAAAAAAAACACAAAAAAGAAAAAAAAAACCAGAATTAGAAATAGATAATCTTTAGTGATTTAATTTTCTAAAAAAATAAATTTTATATATTTTTTACTTAATATTTATTTATGTAATAAATGCGTAATGAAATTTAATTAGACCGATAAAATTAAATTTGATAAGATATTTATAGAATTATTATATAGGTTAATTATTATGAAGTTTGAGCAAATTTTAGAAGAAGCTAAAAAAGAATATGATTCTTCTAAACCAATTACTCATACTCTCATCAATGGTGGAAGAATACATATACCAGAAAATAAATTAGATGCTTTCAATAAAAAATTATTAAAAGCATGCATTGATAATAATGAGAACCATCAATTAGTTGAAAAAATGGGAAATTTTCATCCTTTAATATTTGATATAGATATCAAATATAAAGATATTATAAATGAACGTCAATACACTGAAGAAACTATTAACAGATTGTTATCTTATTTATGGGCCAAAACAACTGAATATTTTGAAATTCACGATATTCAAAGAGAAATGTGGCTAATGGAAAAAGAAAAACCATATCCCTGTGTTACTCATAAATCTTATAAATATAAAGATGGTATTCATATTGGTCTACCACAAATTCATATTAGTAAGAGGGCTTATCGTGTTTTATGTGAAATTATTAAAGATGAAGGAATTATTGTAGATATCTTTAATGAAACTTGTGAAATTAAACCATCTAATCCGGGTAGTTTATTTGATGGTACATTTACATCATGGCAACCATATGGTTGCTCAAAAGAGAATGAAACTTATTATAAATTAACTAAGGTTTTTAAAGTAGATGAAAATGATGTACCTGAAAAAATTACAGATGCAGTATTTAATCAATATTACAGTGATAGTATGTTTATTACAAAAATGATGTGCATGTTATATCGTGAAAAAGAAAATATTACTTACACTAAACCTTTTGAAGATATCCTAATAAAAGGATATAAGAACTTGTCATCTAATACAAGTAATGAGATGAGTGTTCAAGTGGATAAACCTGATCCATATGCTAAGCTTGATAAAACTACTATATATCGCTTAAAAGATGAAGAACTTGAACTTGTTAAAAAACTAGTTGGTTGTTTATCTGAGGAAAGAGCAGAGGATTACCATAAGTGGTTATCAGTAGGTATGTGTCTTCATAATATTAATCCCGATCTATTGGAAGATTGGGATAAATTTAGCAAATTAGCTGATAATTACAAAGCTGGAGAATGTCCTAAAAAATGGCGTTCATTTAAGAGGGCTTCAAATATTCGTAAACTAGGCATTGGTTCCTTAAAATGGTGGGCAAAAAGTGATAATCCTAAAAAATTCAAGGAGGAAATGACTAAAAATTTACATGGGATGATATTCTCGTCTATTGTATCATATGATGATGCAGCACCTACTGGACCAGATGCTCATTACAATGTTAACAAATTAATTTATTCGTATTTTAAGGATCAATTTATTAGTGTAAATTTAGGTGATGATTGGTATTATTTCAATGGTGTAAGGTGGGAAAAATCTTTGAAAGGTACTAAATTAAAAGAATGTATCCATACAGAAATATATAGTATTTACAGTCATTATTCAGATAAGAAAACTATGCGAGATGGTGTTGAACAACCATTATTTACACCAGATCAGAAGAAAAAATGTATAGATTTTATGTATAAGCTACTCAAAGAGCAATATGTAAAAACATTAATGGATGGTCTCTCCCATATGTTTTACAGAAAAGATATTATGGAGGAGTTTGACACAGATCCTAATCTATTAGCGTTTGAAAATGGTGTTTATGATTTACGTGAAAACGTATTTCGTGAAGGACGTCCTGAAGATAATATTACATTATCTACTAATGTCTTATTACCTATTAATGATAATTATCCTGAAGATTATAAATTGCATATTCCAACATCTCCTATTAAATTAGATGATTTAATTCCATTATTAAGGAATGTAAATGATGAATTCTATGATATATATCAAAAAGATATGTTAATATTCTTAGAACAAATCTTACCTATTCCAGAGTTAAAGGATTATACATTACGATTTTTAGGAAAATGTATTTCAGGCGAAAATCGCGATGAAGGTTTCTATATCTGGACTGGTTCAGGTGGTAATGGTAAATCTAAGTTAGTTGAATTAATGTCTAAATGTATGGGTGACTATGCTTGTAATCTTCCTGTATCATTACTTACACAAAAGCGCAAGGCATCAGGGGCAGCTAATCCTGAAATGGCGAGAACTCGTGGAAAGCGATTCACTGTAATGCAAGAACCTGATGTCAATGAAACATTGAATATTGGTGAAATGAAAGAAATTACCGGCAATGATAAGATTCAGGCAAGAGGCCTATACAAGGAACCATTTGAGTTTACACCTCAATTTAAACTATTACTTATGTGCAATGATCTCCCAAAAATTCCAAGTAATGATGATGGTACATGGAGACGCATTGAAGCTACACCTTTTATCTCAAGATTTGTATCAGAAAGTCAGGTAGATGAATCTCAAAACAAATATCCAAGAGACAAGAGATTAAAAGAAAAGTTAGATATGTGGATTATTCCTTTCATTGCATTACTACTTCAGGAGTGGCGACTGTATGATAGCGAGGGTATTACTATTCCTTCTATGGTAAAGGATAAGACAAATGAATATCGTAATGAGAATAATATCGTAGGTCAATGGATCCGTGAGCAATGTGAAGAAGCACAAAATGTAAAAGATACAGATGGTATCACTGAGTTTGCACCAAGTAGTCTTCAAAATATGTTTGAAGGATTCAAAGATTGGTTTGAAGAACAGGAAGTTGATGTTAAACAACCTGATAAGAAAATGTTTAAAACTGAATTACTTAAATGGCAAGAATCGTCAAAATGGGGATTATCCATTGGTAAAAATAAAGCAGATATCAGGGTTAATGGATATAAGACATGTCCATTATTTAATCTTAAAATTATGTAAATAATTTGCGATATCTGTTAAATCTATTAGTTGTGTTTACATAGTTAATTAAACATATACATATAAATACTAATACTATTAATATTATTATTTTTTCTATAGGTGTAAAAAATTCATTATTATTATTATTGCCTTTGCCTTTGCCCTTGCCTGTGCCTAATATATTTTTATTCATAAATTCATTTACAATATCTCTTCTTGCTTGAGAATATGATCTTTTATATCTCATATCATCAAATTGCATTCTATTATTTGATGAAAATAATATACTATCATTATTTTCATGTGAATATGGATATTGACTCCGTGCTTCATTTTCAGTTAAGAATTGTTTTTCATTATCGGTTACCATTATTCCATCACTATTATACGACCCACCTGTAGAAAATCTAAAATATTTATTTCTACTTGTATCATGGCAGAATCCTCCTTGTTCTGTAGGTATACAATGCGAATTTGAGTCACAACAATTATCACCACATTGAGTCTTATTCCATTCATCTTTATTCATACATCTTCTAATCATATAGGGTACACTACCTTCTGTAACATCCGGATTATCTGACATAATCCCCCCACAACATTCTTGAATAGTCATATATTAATTATTAGATTTTAATAACCTCTAATATAGCTGACACAATATGCTTCTGTAATTGTACCACAATTATTATTATCACAAGATATTATATCTCCATTCTCAACTAAACAATATGCACAACCATTATACCATAAACTACAAGAATTTGGTATATTATCTCTGGAAGATGCTACAAATACAATATTTGTTTGATCCCAATGATTTCCCATACTTAAATCTTTAAATTTTCCTTGGACATTAATTACAGCATGTAAACCATTATTACTTGGTATAGTTAATTGAGCTATGACATATTCATTGCCTTTCACTATAATTTCATTAGGATTCATTAAAAATACAGCACCATTATTAGCATGGATACTATTATCAATATTCCAATTTGTAAAATCTATACCAACGGATGAGATCTCCTCATTTTGATTGCCATCAGTAATGCCAATAGTTAACCAACTATCATATCTTAAATTTTCATTATATGTGTAAAATAAAGGCTGAATTCCACCTATATTATTACTGTACACATTATTTTCATTATAAGCCCCTGGAATTATCATCTCATGATGGCGATCACCATAAATAGCATAAATATTTGAGATATCATCATTATTAATAATTAATGATAATCTATAAGTACTCATTCCTTCTATACCTTGAGAATTACAAGTAATATCCTCAATCTTAGGGCATACATAATCATCACATGGAGTGTATAATGGTGCACATTTATCATCCTTTTTATCATTATCATTGTCATTACATGTTGTAATACTATTATGAATACAAGATTTCAAATCATGGCACCACGTATATCCTAAACTATTTAAACATCCTCGTGAATCAAGAGGTTGACTAAAAGCAATATTTATTAAAGATAATAGAACATATTTTAACATTATATATATATACATATATATATAATCCTTAAATGAATTAAGATATCTTAATTCATTAATTTAGTATTTTTAAGCATAGTTATTTCAAATTCAAAATAATTAGTTTGTACCAATGGATCAATAGGAAATGTTCCATCCATTAATATTTTTATACTAAGACTATTTAATTTTATAGGATAGAAATAATTTGTAGTATGTACTTCAGATTCAGGTACTCTATATACAACAGATTCGCTGGGCTCTGCATTAATGAATATCCTGTCTATTATATTTTTTCCATAAGTTGTTAATTTAGTGCTTGATGTAGGTATTTCTGGTATAACAATATCTAAATATTGTATATGTTGAATTGGTACAAGGGGTGCTAATAAATGAAAATTAGTCCCATATTCATTTCTAACTTCATCTATATCCTCATCAATATTATCAAATCCAAGTAATTTATAAAAATTATTACCTGTTTTTTTAAATTTAAATATTAATTGTACAGGTACTAAATTATTATTTGAGTCATTTGTTTGTCTTACAATTTTATATCTATATTTATTGCCAATATCATCATTATTTGGTTCTGGTAAAATATTAAATTTATCTCTTGTAAAGTAAACAACTCCATTAATCGGAGGATATAAATTATTTACGGCGGCAATAATATCTGTAGTTACTCTATCAGCTATTTCGTTAAAAGTATAAAATCCCTCATTAATATGTACTAAAATTTCATGCCCATTATTATTATCATCATAATGTTCCACAATAATTTTATTATTACTTGAATTTATATTATGAGCCGGTAAAGGTATTACAGATTCTATTAATCTAAATCCTATTACATTTTTATAAGTATTACTTGTACTACTTAGATCAATTTTATAATCAGCATTATTTCCATTGATTTTGTGTGATGAGTCTGTAATTATTTTCTGTTTAATTACATCTTTTGTAAATAATTCATTTCTTAAATTTGTATAATTACCACTTTTAATAGCTTTTTGATTAAATTTAATTAAACTATCTGTACTTTTCATTATACTTTTTTCGAATGATTCTAATAAATATTTTAATTTAAGTTCATTCTTAATATCTTTTGAATTTGCATCTTCATTTTCATTGTTAATACTTTTATAATTTGATTTTAAGATATATCCACCTAATAAAATTAATATTATTAATATAGAAATAATAATATTTTTATTATTATTCGTTGTCCATGATATCATAATATTATATAATATATAATATAATGTCAAATAAACATTTTTTTATCGGGAATGTTACAACTAATCTTGATGTAACTGGCTCAATTATGATAAAAAATAGTAATTCAAGACCAAGAAATGCTCGTACTAATCACGGACAAATATGGGTAAAAGATGATAATCCAAATGAATTATATTTTTCTACAAATACTGGTGTAGATATTCAAATTACTTCAGGAAGTTCCTTGGCAGGTGGTGGTGGTGGTGGAAGTTCAAGCAATGCTTCAACAATTACGGTGTCTAATGAGAACACTGATACATCCTGTAATATTTTATTTACTACTGCTGAAACAGGAAATCTTGAACCTAAAACAGGGAGTAATTTAACATTTAATTCTAATTCTGGTACACTGAGTGCTACAGATTTTTCAGGTAATCTAACAGGTAATGTTACAGGTAATGTTACAGGTAATTCTTCTACTGTAACAAATGGAATTTATACTACAAGCAGTGTTACAGATTTATCTGATGTTGATAGTGTAGGTAGTGGTTCAATAATAACTACTACTGAAAGAAATAAATTAAATGATATAGAAGCTAATGCGGATGCAACAGATTCTACTAATGTTGAGGCAGCAGGAGCTGTTATGACTACTACTAATCAAGTTATTGGTGGATTTAAAACATTTAGTAATATTATAGGTGGTGGTATTACTGGAAATGCTGCTACAGCAACAACATCAACAAATTTATTAATTACAATGGATAATTCAACTAATCAATCTCATAGATTAACTTTTACCACTGATGGAATTGGAAATTTGCCGGTAAAAAATGATGATGGATTACTCTATAATCCTTCTACAGGTAAAATAACAGCGTCAGGGTTTATAGGAGATCTTGAAGGCAATGTTACTGGAACAATTTCTGATCTATCTAATAAAAGCACAGATAACTTAACTGAAGGTAGTACAAATCTATATTATACCGATGCGAGAGTTAATACGTATTTAACTAATAATACTTATGCTACTCAAAGCTTTGTTAATACTGCTGTAGCTAATATTATTGATTCAGCACCTACTACTCTTGACACGTTGAATGAATTAGCTGCTGCTCTTGGTGATGATAGTAATTTTTCAACTACAATTGCAAATTCGTTAGGTACAAAGTTGAATACTGCTGATTTTTCCACTAATTTTGATACCAGCCTATCACAAAAAAATACTGATGATGTTACTGAAGGTACTAATCTATACTTCACTGATGCGAGAGCAAGAGGTGCTATCTCTGCGAGTGGTAGTATATCTTATAATTCGTCTACTGGTGCAATT
>VMHT01042421.1_pt1 | contig 29864 bp, 28 predicted proteins | sample 4693611 | NCBI WGS metagenome assembly VMHT01 (sample SAMN12280063, study PRJNA550983) | marine metagenome | isolation source: seawater sampled from same location over 5 years 0.02-0.2 micron viral filtrate | place: USA: collected off the coast of southern California halfway between the port... ... | reverse complement strand
TATTTAAAATAATCAATTACTTATAATAATTCTTAAAAATCTGTTTAAAACTTAAAAATTACCTTATTCCTGCTAGTCTATACAGCTCTGGATCGTATAACCAGTCAGTTAAATTGGCGTACTGAGTCCCTCTGAACCCTTTCCAGTCCTTTGCCTCTACCCTTCTACCTTTCTTCTTCTTGTGGTACATGAGGGGGTGGTCTAGTGCTCCGTTCACACCTGCCACTGGGTCCCTAACGCTGTATGCCCATCCCCAATCTATGATAACTGGGTATCCTTGACTGTTGCACATGATGTTGCCTTCGTGTGAGTCAACCATAAGCCAACCTAACTGCTCTGCCGTTTTAAATGCAGTCCATGTCATCGTAGATAGTAGGTTCGGCGACATTCTCTTTCTCGCTAACATAATATTGTTTATGCATTTTTTGTTGAGTGCTTCCATTATGTAGTATCCTACTGTCCTTCCTCTTGAGTTAACACAAGTCCCGTCTCCGTACAGCTTAGGAACAATAGCCCAATTGTACGTCCTGCCTTGATATGTGAGAGTAGCGTCTACGCCCTGCAGGGACTTCATTGCTCTTATTTCGTTTGTAAAGGCTAGCTTTTCTCCTGGATCGTTAAGGAGCTGCTCCTTTACAACGTAAGAGCACTTGTCTGGTGCTTCGCATAGAAGGTAGACTGCACCGTACTGACCTTCACCTACTTTTCTTCCCCTTTCTTTTAGTGGTAGATTTAGTTTCTGTCGGTAATCCTGTATGCATGTGTCTTCTGGTGAACGCGGGGTTGGTACTTTATCGGTGGGTGGTGTCCTTTTTGGCACAGTTGGCGGGCCTCTCTTCGCATTAAGAAGATAGCCTATCCCATCTCTTTTAAACTGGTTACGCATGTCTACTGGATTGGCTGTGGGAGAGTCTGTAATACCACCTACTCTAATATCAATGATTCTAGCTCTGAAAGCGTTGTTTATCGCCGACCAAAAGGCGAAAGGCTGCTTAGTGAACTTGTATGTAAAGTTAGCAGTTTGTTTGTCTTTTGCGCCCAGTTTGTCCCATGCACTGACTACTTTTTTCTCGTTCTCCTTGTTATTGTCCTTTTCAAACTTTCCGTACGCTAGAATAAAGTTGGCAAGCTGATCTGACTCCTGTGGCTGAGCTGGAGGCGGGGTAGGAGGCGACGGGGAAGGAGAGGGAAAAAAGAGTGACTCAGACGGAGGTGAGAAAACGGGAGGCTTTTTAGTATCTGTGTCGAGCAGGGAGAAATCAAGGCCTTTCTTTGGAGACGCTTTCATCGGTGTCGCTTTTTTTTCTGCTGCTCGTAGTTTAGTATCGCACTTTCTCTTCTCTTTTTCTAATTTGTCCTTTAAGTCATCTATTTCTCTTTTCATACCCGCGCACTTATCGCTTTTTGTTTTCGATTTTACCTTGTCCACAAACTTATTCAGTTTCGGTATGAGTCGTCCATCGCGGTAATCGAATTTATCTTTTACTGCTTTAAGTAAGTCGCTTTTCACCATTTTGTACCATCCGGGAATTAAACGATTGTTTCTGTCTACTTTTAATAGGTCCGAGAGTTCCTTTGCTTTTAGATCGTCTAAACTCATAGTATAGACTATCTGTACATTTTAATCGTAGGGGTCTGGACCTGCCTTTGATACCTTCATAAATTGTTCTCTTAAATCTCTCCAGTCGGTTCGTCCCTCTGTGCGCATGTCTAACCTGTGCGCAACCCAACTCATGTTATTCCACTGTGACCAGACCAACTCTGCCCATGTATTTTTGAATCCTGGCCAGTCTTGAGCTGGATAGTATTTCGTAGGTATTGGCTTGCCCCACTTCATTGTCCACCCGTAGCCCCAGTCAATAATAACGGCATTTCCGTCCATGTCTGACATGATGTTACCTGAATGGCTGTCCAAGTGACAGTACCCAGCTTTCAAGGTGGCCATATAGGCATACCAGATTTCCCAGGTAAATCCGGTACTCCTATAATCCGGTTCTTTCATCGGCTCTAATATTATGTATCCTATCTTTTCGCCGTCCTTCTCGCAGTAGCCGTGTCCGTAAATTGTAGGAACACACTTCCACTTTTTACCATTGTATTCTGCTTTGACGTTCTTCAAGCCTAATAGGCACTTTACTTCTGTCTTAAACTGTAAGTCTAATCCTTCACTTTCCAACACTGACTCCTTTACTACGTACTTACCGCATCCTTCTCCTGTGCACAGCCTGTACACAGATCCAAACTGACCTGACCCAAGATACTCTCCTGGTATTATCTTTTTCTTTAGTTTTTTCTCGAAGTCCAATACGCACGCGTTTTTTACAGGCTGTACGTTTCCTACTTTAGTCTCTTCTTTATCCATTCTTAATGGCTCCTTTACTTTTTTAGTTTTTTTTTGTGCTTTCTTCTTCCATCTCTTTACACCGTTTTTGTTCTCAACTACTTCGTAATCGTTACCGTCGTTACCTTCCATAGTATAGCCTTCACTAAACAGAGTTGCTGACTCCGATGGACTAGGACGGTCAAAGTTTTGCTTAGGGGGCTTTTTACCCTTTACTTTCTTCTCTGGAGACGCAGGGAGAGGTTTCTTTGATCCCTTTCTTTGCCAAGCATTTACACCGTCATCGTTTAAGACTACCTCGTATTCCTTACCGTCATCACCTTCCATTGTGAAGCCAGGAGGAAATGACTTTGCAGGAGCGTTCTTAATAGGCTCAAATCCCTTTACTTTCTTCGCTGGTGATTTTGCTGGAGCTTTCTTAGGAGCTTTTTTCGCCTTCGGGATATCCAGCTTCTTCCACCTCTTTACTCCTCTAGCGTCTTCAACCACTTCGTATACTAGACCATTGTTTCCCATCTCCGTTTCGCCTAGGTCGAAGTTTTTCGCTGGTTGGTCCGGACTAGGTCGGAATGCCCTTCTGCCAAGGTCTTTTCTAGTTGCTGGTTTCCTTTCAGGACCTATGGCCTCTAGAAGTTCATCCTTCTTCATTTTTGAAAAACCTTTAATTCCTAAATCTCTTGCTTCCTTTTTCAGTTGAGCCACCGTTACCATTGTACTGTATACATATACAATAGAAAATTAATCGTCCTTTTTTACATATGTCGTTAGTTGGTCCGGTGACGTTCCCATCTCTTTCATTGTCTTTTTCATTTCTTCGTCCTGCGGACCAAATTTTTCTGTAAGTATGCTGTGCCTCAGTCCGTTTACTCCAACTTTCTTTCCGAATATCTTCTCTAGTCTTTGGTTGAGCTTAACAGCGCCATTTGTGCTGTTTCCAGCGTCTCCAGTCAGAGGGTTCATTTTAGTGTCTACTAGTAAGTAGTCAGAGTCGTTAACAGTCATCCACTTTTTGAGAACGTTCCGTAGCTTTGTTGGGAGGGCTATCCTTTGTGTTCCATAGTGCTTTGCTGTCTTGTAGGAGTTAAACACAAGCTCCTTGCCGTTCTTTGACACGTAGTTGTCCCTGTCCTCGTCTACGTTTCTTATTTTGAAGTCTACAAAGTCTTTGCTTCTTCTGACTGCTATGTGCACACCAGAAAGAAGTGCTAGAATAATGTAGTTCTGTATTTCTTGTACTTCTGACGAGGAAAGGTTGCCTTTCTTAAATAGCTTATCCGCACGTTTCTGTAGCTCTCTGTACTTTTCCTTTACTTCCTCCTGTGTTACCCAGTTCCTTTCTTGTGCCTCTGACTTTTCCTGCCTAGATATCGTGTTATTGTACTCCTTTATGTCATTCATCATCAAGTCTCTGTATGCGTCCTCTCCTGTCGCTATAACGAGTGCTGAAAGGGTCGTCTTTCTCTTATTAGGTGGCACGTCCTTAAGTGCAGCTAAAACTTTTTTTGTTTCTTTAAACTTTTTTGGTTCTACCTCCCCGTCCCATATTCTTTTGTAAAGGCTTTTAAGCAGACTAGAGTAGGTAGTAAGAGAACTATCTGAAAGCGTCTTTCTTTTTTCTTTTAGGTAATCCTTTAGCGACATTATATTTTATACAAGCAAAATAATTTATATGTTTAATTTATATTTCCTAAATGATGCGAAGAGTACTTGAACTAGAATACAAAGAGCACCTACGGACAATTGTGTACAAGAAGGAGGAGGACAGCTATCTTATCAGAAGAATGATAAGGAGAGGTATTCACCACGACGTTGTTTCTGACTTAGACGGAGTTCATGCACAGGTTGTAGACGACAGCTTCAATGGTTTCATTCTTATATTCAATGAACTTTTTCCCTTGGGAGTAGACGAGTGTGTTGCACATCAAAGGAAGAAGTACCAAGAGAAGATGAAGGATTTACAGGTTGACGACGAACCCGATTTAACAAAGACGGACCCGTTAAAGCCCGAGGATCACGTAGCGACTTTGTAAGTTGCTCGTACTTAGTACCTTTCATAGACAACGGCATATCCTATATTTAACATGCACATTAAAATGTTAAATATATAAAAAATTATTAGTTCATTACATCCTCCTCTCTAGACTTGTGCTGTCTCTTTAGCTTTCTTGCGTTACGCATTTTTGATGCCCAGTCTTTCCCAGCTTTACTACCTTTCTCGAATCTTCCAGAACCTGCTCCGCCCATACCACAAGACTCGCATCCGAATCCTGTCATTGCTCTTATTCCTTCTCTAGCTGCTGGTGCTGCTAGTCCTAATTCTGGAGCACCAAAGGCACTACCAACAGCTGTCAATGCAGCTGGTGTTCCATAGTCAAGTCCCTGGCTGATTGCTTTCTTACCTAGAGCCTTTGCGTGGGAAGCTACACCGTGTGTGATATGCTCAAATGCGTGTCTAACAGAGTGTAGACCTCTTCTTCCACCACCTTGAATATCGTGGAGAGCGGGTCCGAACCGAGCGTGGTTCCTAAAGTGAGACAAAGGCATACCTGTTCCTTCCATTTGGCGTTCTGACTCACCTAGGTAACCCATTCCTGACCCTCCTATTCCTGCTCTTGTTGACATACCAGCTGTAGCTAAGTTACTAGAGGGAAGACGGCTAGGAGGAGCAGGAGGACCTCCTCTACCAAACAATGGCTTTCTCATTGTCTCAACTAAATCAATTGCTTGTCTTACTCTGCTTTCACCGTGCCTTCTTGGTTTGTTTTCTCCGATGTCCTCAATGAGGTCAATGGCTCTACGTTTCACAGATCGTGGCATCTTATATACGATGGCAAGATATTATTTTTTGTGCAAAACGTTTTTGTAGAACCTTGCTCTTCTCACTGTCTTCGTAGCGTACTTCGAAGGATCTTCCAGTATCATGTCTGCAAAAGAGTCTAAACTAGTTTTCTTGTCTCCTGGATGTTGCTTGTTCCACTGATTGAATTGTGCAGTAAAGCTACCCCACTTGATGTCTTCCCAGTCTATTTTGTCTCCAGTACCCTCAACTTCCTCCTCGAGTGTATTAAGGCCTTTTGGTTCTGCTCCACTTCCGCTTATTTTTGACTTCAGTGCCCTTACCCTGCTCAATGCGTCTTTTACTTTTTCTGATAGTCCTTTTCCTTCCGTTTCACATTCGCACTCAGTGCAGCCTGCTCCAGATAACTTTTCTACTAGACTGCTCTTACTCATTACTGAGTACCCTCTTATTTTTCTTTGCTTTGCGAGAGCTTTTAATTTTGCAACTGTCAGTGCTTCCATTATATTATCTAAACAGAGATTAATTTTTGTATTTAAAGCCTTAGCCCATTTCCAACTATTGAAAAGCCTTCGTCCTTCTTTCTTAATGTCAGCTGGTTCATTAATCCTTTCTTCTTAAGTGCTATTCTTAGTTTCTTGTTGTGAGTAGCGTAGTCCAGGTCAGCTATTGCATCCTCCAGCGCTTCGGCTCGCTGTCTTGGACCTGCATTTTTGCCCTTCATCGTGATGGCGGATTGTATTGCACTTACAGCTTGGTCGATCTCGTCGTCCACGTTTTCGGCTTCTTTTCCTCCTCTTAGTCTTAATAATTTTGGTTCAGGCTGTGCAGTACTAGACTTAGACGCTTTTCTCTTCATCATTTTCTGCGTTAATTCTGCGGGCATCTCTGGGGTTTTTGTTCTAGTTGCTTTTTTTCTCTTTTTACCACCGTCCTCTATTTCGTCTAGTGTTTCGTTAATGTTAGCCGCGTCGTCGCTTATCTTTTTCAGGCTAAACTTTATCTGCTCAAGATTATCTCCTGCAGAATTAAGTCTTCTCTTGTACTGCTTAACTACGTCTAGTTTGTCTTCCGCTCTTCCTCTCTTTACCTGGCTCATTCTTCTTTCCTCCATTGCAGCTACTGCTCCTTTCTGTAGTAGCTCCTCCCTTTGAGCTATATCCTCTAAGTCCTCTTCCATGTCGTCTATTGAGTTTCTCAAGCTGTTAACACGTGATTCAATGTCGTAGTTTTTATCTGGGAATTCTGGGTATATTTCCTCTACGTTTCCTATAATAATTTCAAGTTCGTCGACTGCGTCTTCTGCTTCCTCTAGTGCTCGCGAAACTGTTGTGGATAGTTCTTTTTCTAGTTTGTTAGTTTTGCTTATCCAGTTATCAAGAGAAACGTCAGAGTCAGCTACGCTCCTAGAATGCGATTTTATTTTTTCTTCCAGTGTTGCTATTTGTTTACTAACAGACCTAATCGTTTCAGTAACCTCGTCTGAAGCCTCCTCCACCGTGCTCAATGTTTTGTCAGCCTCTGATGATATGGACTTCGTCGACGACTTTGTTCCTTCCTTTCGTGCTATTTTGTTCTCTACATCAACTATATCTTGCGTGACATCCTCCATCTTTCTCTTCTTTATCTTTTCGTTATCTTCTTCCTCGATTTCCTCTAGTTTATCAATAATGTTGTCGAGAGATCTTTTAATTTCGTCATCGTCTGTTACAAGCGTTGGTACAATTCTTCTTTTGGGTTTTTTTGGTTCGGGTTTTGTAGAAGTGCTATCCCTACCTCGCTTCGCTGGTAGTGGTCTGTTGAACGATGTAAGGGCGGAGTGAAAAGAGTCAGATCCTGAAGAAGAACTTGGGCCAGAGGATGTTCTCTCGTCCCTATCTTGCAGTTCGAAGTCTAGTAGTTCCTGCATTTGATCTCTTGACATTTTTGAGTAGCCTTTAACACCGAGCTGCTTTAGCTCAGCTGCCAGTTCCTTCTTCGTCTTCTTTTTTGTTCTTGTATTTGTATTTTCTGCCTTTCTCTTCTTTCTCTCGTTTGCTGTGAGGTTGTCCCAGTCCAATGTATCGTTACTTTTGGAAGAAGACGGCCTAAGGATATCTATGAGCATTTTCTTGAGCAAGTAGGGCTGCACTTTCTGCTTCTTTCCTTCTAGTTCCTTTATCACAGTATTGTAGAATTCCATTAGATCGCCTGCACTGTCCGGGTTCTCTTTTATTAGCTTTATTAAAAATTCGTCAATGTCCGAGTCAGATTCTGCTGAAGCGTCTGAGTGGTACTCTGGGTCTATTTTTGTTCTCTTCGAATCTCCTCTTGAAGACTGTGTAGATTCTCTTGATCTTTTGCTTACAGTTGAAGCTGAAGCAGATGATTCCTTTCTCTTTTTTGGTGTAGGTGCTGTATCTGTGCTAGATCGAGACCGTTTCCCTTTCGACGATGACTTTGTTGAGTCCAATGTAGATAAGTCCAAAGAGTGTTGAGTTGTGGATGACCTGGATGACGGGGGAGTGACTAAGTCGATGACAGGGTCATTTTTCTTTTTATTCTCATTGATAAAGTAGTCCCTTAGTGCTCTCTTAAGCCACTTTTCGTTTTGGCGATCGTCTTTGTACGTGTCTACTTTTATGCCTTTCATCAAAGCGAGGTTAATTAAGCCTTCGTATCCAACTCCATCTAGCCAATGTTCGACCGCTGCTTCTGGAGTCATATTGACAGGCGTTTTTGTGCTAGAGGCGGATCGAGACCTCGACGATGACTTTGTTGAGCTTTTCGTCGATGACTTTGTTGAGTCCAATGTAGATAAGTCCAAAGAGTGTTGTGTGGTAGATGACCTGGATGACGGTTCAGATGTCCCCCAGCTTATTGACCTAGATGGTTCTTTTCTTTTTGACCCGGAGCTTATGCTGTCGATAACGGATGATATCCCTGAGTTAGATGTCAGTGATGTTTTTTTGGGAATCTTTTTCATGTCGCTTATTTGCTTAGGTGTCATTTTAGGAGTTCTAGTGCGAGTTGTGGATAATGAGTTAGACCTAACATCGTCAATAACCACAGGAAGGATATGACTGTCGTCATCTAATAAGGTCTCTTGTCCGCACATGAACTTTGTTGCCCAAACTAATATGTCTCCTTTGTTACGGTCATTGTCTCGCATTTCTTCCAATATAGACATCTCTCCTGGGCCAAGATTGCCGCTCATGTGCAAAAGTATTGCGTCTACGGATAGAGGAAACATTACGTCGTAGAACTCTTGTGGAGAAAAGCCGTACCCTGGGCAGTCCGCTGGCAGCTCCGCACGATAGTCCTTCATTTTTGGTATAGCAGGTGCTTTCTTTGTTGCCGCTATTGTCTTCTTTACTGCATCGTCTACTTTTTTCATATCTACCTTAATTCTCTTTGGCTCAACAGCTCTTCTAGCAGGAGCCTTTTTCTGTCCCTTATTAGCTGGTGCTGGAGGAGGCACGGGAGGTACTTGTCTAGGCTGGGCTTTTCGTCCCCGTTTAGGAGCTGGAGGAGATGGAGGATGCTGAGGTTGCGTATCGTCATCATCTTCTTCATCGTTAGGTCCTCCACTCTTTAATACAATTGCACCATTTCTTAAATCGAAGTGAGTTTCGAGATGATTTAAAAGCTGGTCATGGGACATTTTTGTGAAACCCCGAAGGCCTACAGTTTTGTTAAACTTCCTGACAAGTCCTCTTAGACCTGCCGTCGAATAATGTCTAAAGGATGTAGGGTTTTTGTGTGTTCTCTTTGGAGGTGTAAAAGCCATTGCGTATATTATTTGTTAAGAAATTAAAAACTCTTTAAGTCAAACAAATAATTAAGCCTTCCTTCCTTTTCTGCTTTGATCATGCAGTCTTCGCAATATGACTCTTCACCAACAAATGCGAATCTGTCTACATCCCTTATACACTTGTTGCAATAAGCGCTGGAGCACAAGGAGCACTTAAACATTAAAGTATGAGTGCTGCTGTTTTCTGCTCTATGGCACGCGCAACAAAAGTGTCTCTTGCAGAAGTACACGTAGTTTCCTCCTATTGTCTTTCTCGGTATTGTTTTATCATCGACACATTGAGGATGATAAACCTTATTGCAATCAGGAAATGTGCACACTATCATACTGCCCCTTTCTACATCGTTGTAGCAATTAAAGCACTTCGATTCTAGATAGCGCGTCTGTTTATGGAAGTCTGTTCTCGCGTAAGTGTCCCAATACATCCACAAAGGATTATTTGTCTCAGGCGGAAAGTTTCTGTCCATGAATCCACGAGCTATCTTCTCTTGGCAACCTGCCCAGGGCGGCCCTGTTTCTTCTCTTTTCCTCTTCTGCGGCATAGCTACACCGATGACCTAATTGGTTTCGATTGTGAGCTTCTATTATATTCCCTGCAATGTCAAAATAGATATGCGTCTCCATTATACTGTCCGCGGACATTTTTATAGTACTCCTTAACTAATCTCTCTCCAATTTTTTTGTCTAGGACATCCAACACACAGAGAATATACTGCATGTCTGTGTCCGCGGACACCATCTGGGTTGATAGGAGGCTAACGGACCCCAGTAGGCCGCTCATTAAAAATAACCGTTTGTAATCTCCCATCTACTTGTAGTCAACATCTACTGGTATCTTCATACCATTAAAATTCAAATTAGCTTTTTGTATCGGATCTGGGTTTTCTGTTGTTATTTTGGACGAATCAGGAAGTACATCCACTGGTTTTCTTAAAGCTGGATCTTTTGCTCTAAAGAAATGTTTTAAGACCCACTCATTAGTTTTGAAATCGCAGCTATAATTGAGATCATTGAAGTTATCCAAAAAGTCCATTGTATCTTCCATGATATCGTCTTTTCTAAGCTCGGATCCTAAGCAGTAGTGAGCCCATGCTAGTTGGTACCAACCACAAGCCTGGTTCATTAGTGACTGTATGTCCTTTTTAGTGTATACTGGTTCTTTATTAAAGTTTTCCTTTACTCTTTTCTTTACTATCTCTGGAGGAGGAGCACCGTACGAGTCAAAGTAGACTGGCTCTACTGTTCCGTTTCCGTTCTTTTGTACTATCAGTCCTGTCCAGTGCGATCCGTCGTTTCTATCTCCTTTGTCATCGTACTCGTCTTCTAAATTAATGCAGTAAAACACATTAGGTTTTATCTTCTTAGGTAAGTCGTCTTTGAAGCCAACAAACTCTAAAGGTATGTCCATCCGTGGGGCTAACTTCTCAATGTCAAAATTAGTTAACATGTGTATATATTAGATAAACAGATTTAATTTATACTAAATTTTCGCTAAATATTTTACATGTACAAACCTCTTCCTCTTGTTCCCATGTACATACCTGTACCCCTAATTGGCATACCGGTAATACGGGCAGCAAGAACCGGGGGAAGCTGTGTGTGGAATCCCCAGTTTTGGCTTTCTGGTTGTGGTCTTAATGCAGGGTTCTGCATAGCTAGTAATTGGTTACGGCCTCCAATGGATGTAGGAGCTTGGTGAGTTGCTAATCCGTATTGCATCTTGTATATTCAAAGAAGAGAAAATAAAAATCTCTAAATCGCTTACACACGGCTACCGGTTAATACGTCGATCCCGATTTGTACGCCATACTCTACGAACACTGTATAGGACACCTCTTGAGTAGACAAGTTAGTACCTTGGATAGCAACAGATTTTGGCACAGATTCGTCAACAGGAAGCTGGCGACTGGCGTTTACGTAGAAATAACAATATTCTTGTTCAAAGCCGAGTTTGTCGATAAGGGAGCTTGTTAGACCGTCAGTTAAGTCGGCGTTAACAGCGTTGCAACCTTGGAGCTGGTTCATAAATTGCTCGAAGGCGTATCGTTGAGTGTTGTAGATCATGTTCTGACCTGCAACAACAACGTTAAAGTTAGAGATAAGAGCAAGAGGACTGGATGGACCGGCTCCGGCAGGGTCGAAAGGACTTTGGTAAGGTTTTACGCTGGAAGTACCGCTAGCCGTAAAAAATGGGATCACTAGGATTGACTTTATGTTGGCGATACCATTAGTAATTAAGAAATTAAATTGAGATCCAGAAGCAACAGGTGCGGTTGGGAATTGGTATATGTCGGTGTAAACGATCTGTTTTGTTGGGGAGGCAATGTATGCTTCCTCAAAGGTAGGGTTGAATGTGTATGCTGGTACGTACAAGAAGATGCTCTGGTTAAGAGGTGAGTTCTGTACACCGGAAAGAGACGATTGAGATTGGTTAAGAACTTTGTTACCTACTGCAAGAGAAACAGTTACAGAGTCAGTGGAAGACAAGTCAAGACCAGATGATCCGCTTGGAATAGTACCAGAAGTTGTTGCTGTAATAGCAGCTCCTGTACTGTCAGTACCTGTGGTTGAGTAGGCTACACCAGTTGAAAAGTTAGCTGCGGAGGCAATCATAATAGGAGAAACACCACCTAAAGGAGCTGTAACAGAAGTAAGGTTCATGTTACCGCTGCCACCTGTAATTACAACCGAAGGCTGGTTGATGTTCATGGTAAGACGGAGGAACAAACCTTTAAGGAGAGGTATTTGCTGGAAAAAGTTGTGCAAGTGCTTAAGCTGAATAATACCCTGAATGGCGTATTGGATAACTGCTACTTGGCTTGCGTTGTCTGGGTTGATCTTGTTGAAGATGTACGACTTGTAAAGTTGGCTCATGCTTGATGTGGTAAGAAGGGCAGAGAAAGCCTGACCGCTTCCTCCTGCAGCTCCATCAGGGTCTAAAACGAAGTAGTTTTGACGCTCACGAAGACCAGTGTTACCTCTTCTTAGTTGAGCGAAGACACCTGATACCTTTTGGATGAGCTGAGAGTTGACGTTGTTTGCTACGCCTGTTCCTGATGACGAAGCACCATTGTGGTAGCTCCATGCTAAAGGATCGTCAGGGTAAAAACCCATTTGAGCACCGTTGGTGATGACATCGTTAATGCTTAAAGTGGTCATGAGGGTAAAAGTGTTCCACATCCCGCAAAGTGGGGTTTGTTGGATGATAGTAGTGCCCGCAAGATCGAGGGTAATCGAGTGTACAATTGACCCGTACCAGTTCTTAAGACCGAAAGCGTAATCTGCTGAAGAACCGGCAGTAGCTGGCTCCATAATTGGTGACGATGTGGTAGCTGAACCGGAAGTAGCGGTCATCAAAAGAGGAACGCTGAGGTAGGCTTCGCGATATCCCATCATCTTGTTTGAGTTCGCGAGTTGCGATGTGTCGATCACTACCTGATTACCCTGATAGTTGCCATTTTGATTGTCTAAAATGTTGAGCCAGTCGCGCTTGACGAACACGCTTGGCTGGGCCTCAGATGCAAGGCTCATGTCGTAAACTAGAGAATCTCCGCTGCTCATGATTATATACCTTGTCCAGAAAAAAAAATCCTGGCTTAACTCTTTTTGAGCTCAAATACTATCGGCTTCACTTTCTTTCTCTTTTGCTCCTTATTGTCCTTTTCCACTAAATCCAAATCCTTTATCTTCTTCTGTATAGCTCCTCCTAAACCAACCTTCTTACTAACCTTGTCGTAGTCCTTTGTTCTCATAGGGGCTTGAATGTCCGGCATTCCCACTCTTCCAGACTGAGTGCCTTTTCCCAGGTCTACTGGGGTTTTACCATTTATTGTATTGGGCCTGTAGATCTGTACCATATTATATATATGAAACAGATTAAAAAGTTGAGTCTTTTTCTTTCTTTCTTGCTACTTTTAAGGTAACTAGATTGTTGACAATCCGTTGTGCTATTGCGTGTTGCTTTACTGCGTGCGTTGTGCTCTGCTCGCTTAGTGTCTTCTCAAATAGTACATCCATGAGCTTTTTGTACTCTTGGATATGCCTCTCTAGTTCACTATCGCTAAACTCCATTATACTTTTGCTAAAGAAAATTTAACCAGAATATAAACCCCGATTGCCAAATCCTTTTCCTGCTTGAGTAGCCTGTGTCTCCCTTCCTTTGTGTTGAGTGTTGTGAGGGTGGCGAGCGAACTTCTGCATAGTGCTAGCGTGTGGAGTTTCGAAAGCACCTGACCTACCCGTGTCAGCGTGAAGGTCAGTCATGTCCCTAATGACAAGAGTAATGACTATGTTAGGGTCTTCTAAAGTAAGCGGAGCAAATGTGTCGGTGGTAATCTGGAAGAGCATGGTATTGTAAATACCTGCCTTAAGTCTACCCCAGTTATAGTTAGCTGGCTCAATGACAAGTAAGTCTCCTGCACCACTCTTAGCTGGAATTGCGTACAAGAAAGTAGCTGGGTTTGTGTACTCATTGTCAATAGCGTTACAGGTAAGGAAGGCGACAGGGTTTGGCTGAATTTGTGGGCTGACAGTGGAAAGGTAGGACAAAGCTCCGTTTGGAAAGCCAGAAGCTGCAGGAGCAGAAGCAATCGTGTACGGTGCTGGACTGTAGCCTAGAATTTTGTTGAAGCCAGAAGGAAGGTAGATACCTGGGCATTGGTCTACACCTGTAGTAGGGAATGCTCCAGTGTTTGGAATGGTCACTGCTGCTCCTGTGCTGTCCTGAGCCGCGAGACCGCCCAGAAAACCACCAGCGGGAGCAGTATAACCAGGAGGCAAACCACCGTCCGGTAGAGCGAATACATTTATTTGTACTTTATATCTAGTAGGATTTACTTGCATCTGTAGGAAGTACACGTATTCTTGAGTGGAAGTGTCTACAAGGTAAAAGTTGTTATCTAAGCACCACTGCTGGAAGAATGCGTTTAAGTCTGCCACTTCGTACTGCCCGTCAGGTATAGTGATTGATATACCTTGACCGTCTGATCCAAGAGACCATGGACTGTTAGTAAGAGACACACCAGCGTCGTCTACTGCTAGTTGATCTAAAAGAATTTTAAATGTATTATTGCCTAGAGTCTGGGATATGTTGTACCATGAGTAGTATACGTACATACTCGACAATGCTATTTCGCAGTTAGTTAAATCGGCACTTCCATTAAATTGGAACTCGAACGTGTTATTCCCTGCGTCTAAATTAGTAAGGTTCTGTCGGGTAACAGTAATGGTTCTCATTTTATATATAACTAGTTAATATTTTATTTTGTTGACTTCTTTCGTACTGACGTTGCGACATCAGAAGGATTAAAGAAGCGGTAGTTGTCGCCTCCGAAGCGGAATGGTTTTGATACGTAAGAGCTTTTCTGGATTCTGTGACCACCAAGGTTTGCCGGATTATCCGGAATTCGTCCAAAGTCTATGTCTTGTGCAGTATGTAGGGCTTGGAAGTCCATTGTATATTTAAAGGTCAGAAAATAGTTTTGCTAAAGACGCGAGTACATATAAGCATTGTTATTATGTGGTGGTTATTTTACTAAGACTTGCACACAGCTAAATACAAAAGCAAAACTCGTTTGTATTGTAAAGTACGTACTGTATTCCTTACTATATATAAACAGTAAAATAGGATAAATATATCTATTTAACTGTATATACAGTAATACACTTTTAAGGTATAATAGCTTCTATATATGTAAAGAACTTGGGCCAGGGCCTCTGGGAGAGTTCTTTAGAAAGCAACTTTGTGAGGGGTAGTCGAAATACCCCTATTTCTGTATTTTTGTATTCTCTTACTGTGGGGCTCTATGTTTACCCCTTTGTCTCTCTTCGCCGTCCGCGGACAGAGCGAGAATATAAAAATTTATATAAAAACATCTCGCTGATAATATTAACCAATCATTATCTAACCCTACAATATCATGGCACCTCTTACTCTCAAAAAATCGAACTCTAATTTTTTAGACAGCCATATTCTATATGAGCTTGTACCACTCAGAACACTGCACGCTGTGCTGGCATCTGGAAAACTACTCTCAAACTGGGATAGGACTAACTACGCTATTGAGAAAACGAAGCGACTGTATGCAAATGAGAGAAAACAGGTCGAGGACTATCTCGCAAAATACGACAACAGTATTGGCGGTGTCCCCGTCGAGTACAAGAAGGCTAAGCACGGCTATGGCCGCAACTACGCAACAAAGTCACTATGTCTGTCGAACATGTACCGCTCTACTCGCCACGCTCTGGCTAATGAAACTTTCTACGACATAGACATCAAGAACTGCCAAGTAGAAATAGTCAGACAGGTGGCTAAGTCCAATGGCATAGTGTATCCTTCTTGCCTTGACGAGTATTGTAACGACAGAGAGGCTGTACTCAAAGATCATATGGAGTACTGCAACATGGGCAAAGAAAATAGATGGCTTGTAAAGACTCTTTTCCTTCGCCTCATTTTTTGCGGTTCTTGGAAAGGCTTCTACATCAGCTGCAAAGAAGAGCACAATATGAAGATACCAGAGAACCCTACCAAGTTTGTCTACGAGTTTAAGAAAGGCCTAGAGCAGGTGGGAAAGCAGCTTGCAGATAAAAACCCAGAACTGTACAGAGTAGCTACGAACAACAAAGAGAGAAAAGAGGCACAGACTCCTGTACTTGCGTCGTTCCTCAGTCTTTACTTGCAGGACTACGAAAACAAAATTATAGCTACAGTGCTAAATACCATAAACGAAAAAACTGATATCATGAAAGTGAATGGCAAGCTTGTAGGATCGTACGAGTACGACGGCTTTAAACTTAGCAAAGAAAAAGTAGACTCGTTTTCTTACAAACAAAGTACAGGAAAAGAAGCAGTGTGCGAACTGGCGCAAGACACTGTGAAAAAGGCATTCGACTTAGACCTTGTATTCGAAGAAAAGGTAATGGACGAAGGCTTTGATATTTCTCATGTTACAGAAGAGCAGATAGCAGAAGTGGCACAGAAACTGAAGACAGTTGAAGTCAAGAATGACGATGCCGCTAAGTACGTTCTCAGCCTTAACGACACTAAGCTATGTAGAATAGTAAGGGAGGACACGGACAACAGTTTTATATTTCTAATGCCCGACAAGAAATGGATGACGTGGGACGGACAGAGGTGGAAGCCTGATGACGTTGCCCTATGGAAGTGCATACCCGATGTTATAGACAAGCACGTTCGCAATATGTTCAAGGACGATTGGAGTCAGGCTAATGAAGCTGCTTTGATTGCCTATCTAAACAAGCTGCAGAATTACAAGGCTATGAACAATGTGGTTAAGCTTGCTGAAAAGCTATTTGCTGACTACGAAACTAAATTCGACATGAACACTGACCTTATTGGTTTTGCGAATGGAGTTTGGGACATTGCGCAGGGCTGCTTTCGTCCTGCAGATAAGGACGACCTTGTTACTATGTCGTGCGGGTACGCATTCTCAACAGAATCAGAGAATGAGGAGGAGTACATGACTGATGTCAAAAGAGTACTGGATCAGATTCATCCCGTGAAGGAAAACCGTGAGCTCTTTATGATGATACTAGCGAGCGGCCTAAGTGGTAGAGCTATTGAGCATTTCTTTGTCTACAATGGAGGAGGAAGAAACGGCAAAGGCCTAATAAACCAAGCTATGAGGTTGTTGTTAGGAAACTACTACTGCGACGCAAACATATCTATTGTTACTGAGTCAAGCCAATTCAAAAGAAGCGGAGGACCTAACCCTGAGAAAGCCAAGTTAGACAAAGCTAGGTACATTGTCATGAAAGAGCCAGACGCGTCAACACCTATACAGAACAACACTGTAAAAGACTTAACAGGCGGAGGAACTATACAAGCAAGGACATGCTTCTCTAACTCAACCGACTGTGAACTTCATGGTACGTTCTGCGTGGAGGCAAACAAGAGACCGCCTATTGCTGAAGAGGCACAAGATGCGGACATGGACAGATGGGTGGACTACCTATTTCAGTCTCATTTCACTGCGAACGAAGCGAAGTGGAACTCAGAAAAGTTCATCTATCCCATTGATCCTAACCTCAAAAAGCGGGAGTGGTGGATCACGAGAAGAATGGCATTCATGAAAATTCTACTTGGTTACTTGAATGTACTGCACATGCGAAATTACATTCTGCAAGATATTATTCCTGACGCTATAAAAAGAAGAACTCAAGACTACCTACAGGGATCGTACCTTATACACAGACTCTTCCTGCAGACCTTTGAAGAAAGAAGAGACGACGTTGATTACGGTAAGCTCGACAAGGATTTCACCATTCCACAAATCGCACAGGAGATTATGGCTGGTCTGGCTTTCTCCCGCATTCCATGGAAGGAGAGACAAAAAGTAACCATGAAAGAAATAAAGGCCTACTTCCATCAAGCAGACTACTTTCAAGAGGGAATATACAAAAAAGGTAATTCGCTTTTACTCAGAGGATACAGACTTACTCACGAAGACGATGCAACGGACCCAGAGGTGGAAGAGTCTAGTGATGGTGACTTTGGATTCGAATCAGAAGAGGACTAAATGTTTAGCAACAAATATTATTTTCTTTTTGTGATATATAATGGCATCATTTAACGCACCAGCATACAGAGTAGGGTACTTAAACTCTTTAAAGCAAAAACAAAAAAATGAAGCAAAAAATCTAGAAGCAAACGTTGTATTTCAGGAGACTGGAAAGCTAATGGGCACTCTTGAAGATCCTATTACTATCCAGGCAGGAAACGTAGAGCAAATGAGGGCGCTCATAAAGCAGTACCTAGCGAACCAGATCGTAGCGTCTGACATAGACCACTGCCTTGCCCCACTCTCCGCTGACATGGTAGAGTGGCTGTACGATCACTTGTCTACTGTGAAAAGCATTATTTCAAAGACATTCGGCGGTGTACCCGTTAACAGCGTGCAGTTCAAAACTCTGTTAGGCAACCTTGCATCCGGAGCCCACGGAGACTCAGTAGAGATCGACAAGGAGGCGGAGGACTCTCAAGCAGCCTTAACTATGGACGGAGCTAGTGGCGACTTTGCTCCTGTTCCTACTGTTGGGAGCCAACTGGCAAGAAGCAGCAAGAAGACAGAAGGTGGTATTATAGGTAGAGGAGCTTTACCTCTCACAGCTTCTATTATGCCAGGCGCAAAGAGAGCTTTCAAGTTCAGGGAGTTTGGAAAGTACGTTCTTGACTTGGAGAAGCTCCGCGATAATGAGCTAGCCGTAAAATACAAAAACGGTAAAAGAGTAGCTAGAATAGACTCCAGAATAATGGGTGGGCAACTGGCCGATGTAGTAAGAAAAGTAGCCGATGGAGAAAAGCTTAGTAGATCTGATCTGTCTAAGCTGTCAAGCGACGAAAAATCTTACTTGGACCATGTAAGGAAGACATCTCAAGTACAAGGTCTTGACGATCTTAGCTGCTCTATTAAAAATGAAAGAAACAGAGAAAGACACGAGTTTGAAGTTATAAAAGGGCAAATCCTAGCAGGCAATGATAACGCTCAGTTAGTAAAGAAATTTAAGACTATGTTAGTCAGACTAGCTAACAACAAGCAACTGCCAGAGAAAGAGGCTAAGTCTTTGCTTATGGACTTAGCCGCTATGGGTGTATAGTGTGAGGGTCTGGCCTAGTGGTACGGCAGGCTATGTATAGGAGTCCTAAACCTACTCTGGTTCGATCCTCGGGCCATGTGCATTTTTTATTTTTTTTTTATTTTTTTCCATTTTGGGGTCCCGGCACATGTCATACCGGATTGCCCCCATCTCTCTCATATTTTTTTTTGTCCGCGGACAGCGTCCTCGCTGATTCTGGCCTCTCCTCACAATCGAACCCATGGACCCAACCTACGTGATGGAAGCGACTCTATTAAATACGTACAATCTTGCCAAGGCAGCATTGTTTACGTTTCGCGATGCCGAAACGCAAACAGATCCTTGTGATGCCTACGAAGAAATTATTAATTCGCCTGGCAAAAGAAGGCTTAAGAGAGCGCTAATACACGCGTCTACTCTCCTATCGTCTCCTCCTGTGCAGGTAGTCGGTACTCCTCCTTCTAACAAGAAGAGAGCGAGGTTCGCCGACGATCCTCTCTCTTGCAAGAGCCTAAACGAGCTAGAAGAAGACTTTTCGCCGATGTCGTTTAAGTCGGGCATGACAAACATGACATTTGAAGTTCCTGAGAGCGTAGGAGGAGAAATAGATAAAGGCGTATTTCAAGAGGACGAAGACAGACAGAAGAGAAGAAGAACAAACGAAGCTGTCACATACGTAATAAATAAAAGGAGCGATGGAGAAGACCCTAAGATGACAGACGTTGCTAATCTTTTCTGTGTGCCAAGAACAACACTGATAAGAAAGCTGGCAGAGTTGAACGAGTCGGAGCAGAAGGACTGGATGCACATAAATAAGCTTAAGAAGAACAAGGACGGATCTGTTGACATGAAGAGCCTTCGATCTAAGCTTCTGAGGATGCACATGGATAGAAACGGAGGATGCATCTTGAAAGCACAGAGTAGGTTCAGAGGAGTAACTACACAACAGATGATCGATCAATTGACACCTGAGAGTGCTACAAAGATTAGAACTCTGTGTAATAGTCTTGAGGATTAAGTACTGTCTGTAGACCTTTTCTGTACCTGTTTTCAGGCTCTTCTTCATAATCAATTAACAAACATCCAAATTTTTCTTTTGTTGCTTCCATGTACATTCCTACTAGCTGCTCTGGTGTACACCCCAGTCCTCCCTCCTTTAATATCATCTTAATTTCTCGGTGACCTGAGAGCTTTAACAACACTAAGTACGAACAGTTATTTCTTATCATCTTAGGTATGTCATAAAAACTCTGACTTAGAAAGAATACTGAGCAACCAAGTTTACGTGCACGTATAAAGTAGTTGCTCACGCGACTAAGGTTTTTTTCTAACACCAAATCGTCGAACACTACGCAGTGGTTAAGGTCTTTGTCGAACTTATCAAGAAGCGGTGTGTTTTCTAGCCCTTCAACAACCTGCACTCTGTCACAAGCGTCCATTAGCCATCTGTACAGAGGCTCATCTTTATTCTTTGTCACGATACAGATGCTGTGGAACGTTCCCTTGCCACTACTGAACTTCTCTAGCAAGGAAAGCAAAAAATTTGTTTTCCCGCTACCAGACGGGGCAACGATGCAAGCACGAAGAGGTATCTTCATATGATGTATGTCGTAGTTAGGATTGTCTGGTGTACTGAGAAACTTCTTTGGTATTCTCTCGTACATATTTTCTATTTCTGTACTTGACTTTGCTTTTTTAGGTCCCATTTGTATACCATAGTAAAACAAAATATATATCCATTTTATAGAAATGGATTTTCCAGCGCCTACTTTCGCTTGGAAAAGACCTAACAGGTTCCCAGCAGCTGTTTACAATACAAACAACTTCCTGCCTAAATGCGGAGTGCCAAATGCACAAGACGGCTCTGAGTCTCTCCTCTCCAAGAGAGCTAATATGTCAGGGGGTGCGAAAGTAAACCTTCAATTTAATACCCCTAGTAATTAATTAAAGCAATATATTTTGTACTGTTAAAATATAATGTCGAAGAGTCAACCGCCAATAGTAGAAGTACCAACGTACAACCCTGTTAATTACCAAAACACAACGTACAACACACAGATAGGGGCTAACAAAGCAAACTACCCTGTTGTACAAGGCCAAATTACATTCCCTAACGGGGCTAAATGGACGGACGGAACAGCACAGACAAGCGCTTTCACAGGAGCTGCTCTATTTGGTTCATCAGCTGGAACGACCTACACCTCAGCCGACGTAACTTTAGACGACAACGGTAGGATAACAAACATAACCAATGGTAGCGGAGGTGGAGGAGGAGTATCAAACCCTATGACATCAGACTTAGATGCAAATGGATTTTCTATCTTTAACGCCGATACATTTGCTGGCATGGATGTTACCGCCACAGGTGTAGCAGACTTAGGGGAAGTAATAACAGAAAAAATAAACGGGTCTGCTGCACACCAGTACTACAACCAAGGAGCGGTTGCTGCGGGTAACAGGTACTTTGTTGCAGCAATGGACCCTAAAGCAACTGGAGAAGGGAGTATACTAGTAGTCAGTAGATGCCTAGACCCAGGCTTAAAGCAGACTACTGTTTTCGCTGTTAATGGGTTTGCTAGTAGGGCGAACGTTAACGTATTAGTTAACCTAACAGAGTCAGACACACCTATATGGGATTCTGTTGTTGTAGGGGACAATGGTTCCACTCAAATGTACATTTACTTAAATTGTGTAACGCCTAGTAGCACGTGGGAAATAAGAACGTACATGCAGCAAGACGACAAAGGTACCGGATCGTACGGTTCGTACTGGAAAGTCGTTAGTCCAGCTACTGCAGCGGGTCCTCCTACTACTACATACGTAGAGCAGTCTCTGTCCTCTTTTGTCGGTGGCCAGTCAGCAATGTCTGGTAATCTTGATGTAAAGAACGCTATTACGTGCAACAATCTTACTGCTTCTACTTCAGTTTCAACGAATACAACCAATACAAACGAAATCGCAGAGAATGGGGGAATAGGAACGGTTGGATTCCTGAACTCAATTAATATGAACAACAACGACATACAGTCTGCAAACACAGTTGGGGCTCTTGCATTTGTAGGAGCAGCTCTTAACATTACCATTCCTATTGGTCACCCAGTTAACGGCCCTCTTTATGTTGACACAAACGCTAATTCCGTAGGTGTAGGGATTCAAGCCCCCCAAGATATCCTGGACATAGCAAAGAGCGCCACAATATCGGGATTTACTGAGTCCCGTCTTCAGTTCTACGGAGGAAGTCAGTCCGCTGTAATGTCTCAGATAGTAAGCGTAGACACTGGCCTAAGCGGAGGTGATCTCAATTTTCTTTGCAGAGAAAACGGAGGAGCTCTTGTAAACAAAATGACTATTTTCCAGGACGGCAGGGTAGGTCTGTCATTAAACCGAATAGAAAACATGGCAGACCCCCTCAATGCGCAGGACGCTGCAACTAAGGCATACGTAGACGCATCTGTTCCCAGTCTCACAGGCTATGTTCAAAACCCCATGACGGTTGACTTAGACGGAGGGGCATTCCAAGTAAATAACATATCAGACCCTACATCTGCCCAGGACGCGGCAACAAAGAACTATGTTGATACTGCCATAGCTTCTTTACCCCCATCTGCAGGGTTTCAGTTTGCGAGTCTTAAGTGGTTTAATACTGGAAACTTAGGTATCAATGCTGCTGCTTCTCAATGGGTCGATATAAACAACATGACTGTAGCAAGCATCAATGACGGGTACGGACTTGATCCTCTTACAGGAAGGGTAAAACCTCCACAGAAAGGGGTATACAAAGTTAGACTGTCTGTTGCATGCGGTTCTGCACCCAATGGGGAGTTCAATGTGAAATGCCAAATTCTACACGTTCAAGCAGCGTTCACCACAGTAGGCGTTTGCTGTGAATCTATGTACTTCAAAAAGTTTAGTAACACCCTAGCCCAAGGCGGGAGTGCAATATGTGAGGGAATGGTAAGAATAGACCCCGGGGATGAAATTTACTGTCAGGTATACTGGACCTCTGAACCAGCAGGTCTAAATATGAACGTAGGGAACAACTACAAAGGAACTTTCAATTTCTCTAACCAGACAAACGACGGAACAGAGTTTCTGATGAACAGAATAGGAGATTAATTAACGTAAAAAAAACTCTTATAGTATAATATAAAATGTCAGAAAGCGCTGCACCTAGATTGGACGTTCCTATTTTTAATCCCGTAAATTATTTTGGTACTACTGCTTCTAACAATATTGGAGCTAACAAAGCTGACTACCCGGTGTGCCAAGGTCAAGAAAGGTTTCCTTTCGGCATACAGTTTGGTCCTGACCAAACAGGCGATACGTACACACAAGTATCCGCATATACAGGTGCCGCTACCTTTGGATCCTCTGGAGGTACACAGTACCAAGACGCAACAATAACTTTAGACGATGAAGGAAAAATAACTAACATATCGTCCGGTGTTGCTCCTGTCCAGTACCCACTTGACGTGCAGTTTAATGGCACGACAGTACTGGCTGACCCTACTGTAATGAACTTTGTTACTTCTACAACCGGCGCACCCGACGTTGTATCTGTATCTGGAACAGAAATAAGAGTGGAAGTACCACCATGTCCTACTGTCAGTGGATCTGGTATATCTGTTCCTCAGTGCACTAACATTAACTTTTCTAACCCTAACACAACAGTTACTCAATCAGGATCACAGGCTATCGTCACTGTAGACGGAATATCAGTGTCGCAGAACGGAGTAGGAGTAATTGCCAACGTCAATGAAATAGACTTTTCTGGAGCAGACGTAACAGTGTCTGGTTCTGGATCGACAGCCAATGTTACTATTACTCCTCACACTACTCAAGGATACATTCCAGGGTTGGGTCAACTGTACCAGTACACTTTCGCCGACTCATACACACAAAACGCTGGTACGATTAACTTTATCACAGGAAATCCTATCAATCCTTCTCAGTCAGTGACAATAAACACTACTGGACAGTACCCTTTCTCTTTGTACTTCGATAAAGCGAACTGGGGTGCTCCACCTGTCCTAAGCAACATGAACAACTTAGTCGTGATGGCCATTGACCTACAGTTCAATGTTTACACTGAGGACAACAGCTCAGGTAACCAAGTCGGGTACCAGTACTTTTACGCAAAGGGAATAATGTATGTGAACCCTTTCCAGTGGACATCAAATAATTTTGCTCCTGGCCCAACAAGCTATGTGACAGCTACACCTAACTTCGCAACAGCACCTACAAATTGGAACTTTGGATTTTGTTCTTCGTTTAAAGAAGACAACACAAGCGGAGCAACTGGCTTTGGCGAAGCAGCCGTCTCGAACAATACTTTAAATTATCCAGGATCGCTTGTTGGTCAAGATATATTTTACTTTCAGGGCACCGCTGACCCTAATGAAAACGGCAACTTTGCAAATGCTTACTTTTACCAACAGGTTCCCAGCGCAGGAGGGCAACCTGACTTCAGTGCTTTTATTCCTTTTGCTTTTCCAGGTGCTAACCAACCTATAAATTCTGGATACACAAGGACAACACAATATTCTTGCAATGTATCTTTCCTTCAGTGCCCTAACGCAACTTCTATTCTCGCCCCTAACTTTGATCCATTGGGAAGTTCTTTGTCGCAAATAAATGTTTAGGTATAGTATAAAATGTCTGAGCAACCTCCGCCTTACGTACAAGTACCTATTTTCAATAACTTAAACTTCAGAGGAGCAACTGGTAACCTTGCCCTTGCTGCAGGGGGAGACCAAGCTCCTAACAAACTAGACTTCCCTGTAGCTCAAGGCAGTGCTTCGTTCCCTGACGGTGTACAATATCCAGACGGGACAAGGCAGGACAGAACGTACACAGGCTACGTAGACCAAGCCGGAACTTTTGTTAACGCTAATGTAACTTTAAGCGAGAATGGACAGATAGTAAATATGTCCGCAGCAGCAAAATCTTACTACGATATCAACTGGGAGCTTGATCACACATCACTCATGAACGATCCAAGGTTCGTTAACTTCAATGATACACCAAACGAAGGCGTGATAGACGGATCAGGTGCTGGAGTAGATACTACAAGTGAGGCTATTTACTACTTGCCGTCTACTCCGAAAGTTAACTCAGTACTGCACCCTACAGAAATTGTATTTACACCACCAGAAAAAGCGACTGTCAGCCTGTATGGAACAAATCAAGCAGACGTTTCGCTTAACATATCCGCGGACATTGTCGGAGAGACCAGCTCGGGAGCACCTATTACTGTTACACAGCCAAGTACTTACAACTTTAACATAACTGACGGTGAAGTAAATATATTCGGTACTAACTCTGCTCAGGTCGTAGTGAACTCACACACTGGAAACTACGTATTTGGACAGGGTTCGACATACCAGTGGACAGGTGTAAACAACTTTAATTACATACCTGCATCACCTAACCCCCTTGGGCAAGGAACAGGTAATCCAAACCAAATGGGATCTCCATGGACTATACAGATACCCATAATGTACGTGCTAGGGACTTTTCCAGATGGTACAAACGGGTCATACTTCTGCTCTGCATACGGACCAGGTCAAACACTTACATTCGACCTTATAGACAATCTTATACTTCAACGTTCTGCTAGCAGTGGTCTCGGGGCAATGGAGTGGTACGAAAACAATTACTTCATGGGACAAATAGCACTTCTTCCAGGACAGATGATAGCAAACTACGCTGCGTCCAAGTCAACATGGCAACCCGTCAGTGGAGTTTATCCAATGACAAACAACGACTATGTTGACCAAACTCTTCTTACTACAAGTGACATACCGTACGACGGTCCTTTTCCATGTCAAGCACAACCATACTACCCAGGCTGCCTGAACAACTTTATGACAAACAACGGAACCAGCTTCCAAATTCTTTATACACCTCAGCCTTCCTTTCCTCAGTATAACTCGTACGACAACTATACTGGATCGAATACAGGTGGGCCATGGCCAGGGTGGTGGGCCGACGGAATAGGCCAGAAGTCAGCCGCTTCACAAAACGCATACCCCTACGGAGGAGAAATGGTGACAGTAACAACGGGTCCTACGACAGGCATAGACTACGACCCTCCTAACTTTTTTCAACAACAGTTTACGTGGGAAGTGTCTGTCACGTCGACATCCAATTTTGAGGGTATGGCAAGAGACCAATTGTACGGTAACTACGTCGGAGGAGCGCCGAGCTACTTTACTCCTACAACCTCTTCTATCGCAAAAGGTACGTACTTTTCTGGTCTGGTATTGAACGTGCAACCTCGCTGTCCAGTCTTTGGAGCGTCTACTTACCAGTACAATGGAAACTCATGCTTGTACAGCACTAAGAGGTTTTCAAAGTTGAAACTGACGGGGTGTCCAAAGATGCAGGCAAGTAACAAAAGCCCTAGCCCCAGTTTGAAAATACCCATGTGCAGAATAAAGTACGGAGGGTACACTAACGCTGACGACGGAGAGACAGACAACGGTAACTATGTTACACCTACAGACAGCACCACATACGCTGATGTTGACTACAGCACTTTAAGCAACTGGGCAATAAAATTATCTGAGGTAGTTGTATAAGGATGGATTCAGTTGACAACTTTGGCTACTCCGAAGCCGTTTTAGACATGCTAGAGCGTCTGCGCGTTAACTGCGTGAACTTAAACACGTACCACAGACAGAGGTACTTTTACTTTAAAGCGTACGGAAAGTGGTTCCGTATACCCATAATTCTTTTGTCTATATTCGCCGCGTCTGCGGCGGTCGGTCTCCAGAGCTTGGAGGTGGATCAGAAGGTAATCAGCGGCCTTAGCTGCTTGATAAGTTTAATAGTAGCTATGCTCAGTGCTGTGGAACTACACCTGTCCATTACGGACAAGTTAGAGGACTCTTACAAATTTAGTAAGAAGTACTACGGCCTGTCGACTGACATATACAGGGTTCTCAAACTTAACCCAGAGGAGCGATCAGAAAGGGGACCGGACTACCTGGGACGTATATTTACAGAGTATTCCCAGCTTGTCTCTCAGAGTGAGATGATGAGGCACGCAATGAAGAATGACGTACTGACAAGAATACCGACGGAGCTAATAGAGTGGAAGAGAACACCTACACTAACACCGGACGGTAGCATAGAGGATGACATACAACAAATATTTAGTTCCATTCCTCACAGTAGAAGCATTATGTTTGGTAAGGGATCACCAGCACTAAAGAAGCAGTACATGCATCCGATAATAACTGAGCAGGACGTAAAAGTGACAGAGGACGATGTAGAAAGTAACTTAACAGATAAAATGTAAAGGTAGTTTATAATGGTTCCTCTTTTAGAAGAGTCTACGGACAGATACGTTATGTTCCCTATACAGTGCAGTTCAGTGTGGGACATGTACAAGAGGCAAGTAGACAGCTTTTGGAGGGTAGAAGAGGTAGACCTGTCGAAAGACCTAATAGACTGGAGGAGAATGGAGAACAACGAGAAGACATTTATACTTAAGGTATTAGCATTTTTTGCAGCCAGCGACGGAATAGTAATGGAGAACCTAGCTGTAAGATTTATGGAGGACGTGCAGTTAAGCGAGGCCAGAGCATTCTACGGTTTCCAAATTGCCATGGAGAACATACACTCCGAAATGTACTCTGTCCTTATTGACACATACGCAGAAGAGGAACAGAAGAAGCGTCTCTTCAAAGCAATAGACACAGACATATTCATTCGGAGAAAAGCGTTGTGGGCTGTTAAATGGATAAAGTCAGCGGAAGACTTTGCGACAAGGCTGGTGGCCTTTGCTTGTGTAGAAGGCATCTTCTTCTCTGGATCATTCGCAAGCGTATTCTGGATAAAGAAAAGGGGATTGTTACCTGGCCTTACACTGTCAAACGAGTTTATATCAAGGGATGAAGCTCTGCACACTGAATTTGCTGTACTGCTATACTCCATGGTAAAAAGATCAAGGTACGCAAGGCAAATAGTAAAAGAAGCAGTAGAGCTAGAAGTACAGTTTATGGAGTCAGCCCTGCCAGTAAGAATGATAGGAATGAACCAGATGATGATGACTAAGTATATTAAGTACGTAGGCGACAGACTCCTTACTCAACTGAATATGGAGAAAGAATACAACGAGCCAAACCCGTTTGACTTCATGGAGCTTATCAGTTTAGACTCGAAAGCTAACTTCTTTGAAAGGACAGTGTCAGCTTACGCTCTTGCAGACACGTCAGGTAAAGACAAAGCGTTTGATGAAGTAGAGTTCTAATTAAATGATTAATTAAAAATGTTACTATCTAAGCAACTTCTAAGCTTAGACAGTAGTTTGTTTGTTTCAAACTTCCTTCTCCTGTCTTGCATGTCGTTTATCTCTTCCACTAGGTTGAGCCTTTCGCAGTTCTCCTTGAACTTTGTCTCCAGTTCATCGTACAGGTCCTTAACGTCGAGATAGGCTATTCTGCAGTCTCTGTAGAGCTTCTTGTATTCTTCTCTTGTCTTGCGCGCTCTTGGTGTAGGTTCGACTGGCACCACTGAATCGTTCGTTAAGTCGTACGGTTCGTACTCAGGAGTCTTAGGTTGCTTTACAGGAGACTTTACAGCGCACTCGTACTTCCTCTTAAGAGGAGTACTCTTTCTTTGCTGCTTTGTTCTTGCCATGATAGGTGTAGTCACTTTTTCAGTATCTACAAACTTTACAAGGCTCTCAGTCTCTGAATCTGATGAGCCAAATATGATGTCTTCAGTGCAATCCATTCTAAGTAAATTTTGGCAGAGTTTAAGCGTTGTAGGATCTGACCTTTTCCCCTGCCCGTCTCTCTCTAGGCCAAAAAACAGGATTTTTCTCGTACCGGCAGACGATGTCAAAAAAAAAGCAGAGAGACAGCAAGGGGAAAGGGAGAGACAGATAGGGGGGACTGTCCGCGGACACAAAAAAAAATATTTTCTCCGGAGATTCCGGCCTGTCCTCACAATCGAACCCCATTGCCAAAATGCAGAAGTACGAGTGCGTAATTTGCTACGAAACGAAAGCAATCTGCTTGAAGGTGTGCACTCAGTGCACGTGCACAGTTTGCCTGGATTGCCTCGCCAGCATTATTCAAACCGACAACATAAAATGTCCGCTGTGTAGAGGCCTTTGTGATGAAAGCGTCATAGAGGAAACTTGCCTATTCGCTGACAGAGTAGAAAGGCACTATCATGAGACTGTGTCCGATACTATAAGAAAGAGCGTAACTCAGTGCATCAATGTATTGAGAAGGGCTATATCTTCTGACCTAGTAGGAAGTGACAGAGAGAACTCAAGGCCATTCCACGACTACCTATCAGAATTGAGTTCTAAGCTGTCGTGGATAAGAGTAATGACAAGTGCCCACTGCAACTTCGCGAATAGGTTTTTCTCTATAGCTTCAGCTGCATCAACGTCTCACCCTTTGTACAACATGCCACCTGAAGAAATGCTTCGCACTATGTTCCCAAGCGGACCAGGTGTTGAGGTACACCCACGAAGACTATTCAGAGAAGGCGATGAGGTAGACATAGAGACTACACCGCTACCACCTCCTGCTCCCCTTACAACGGTACTGCATGAACTACAAGTGAACAATGCTGCGTTGGAGCAGAGGTTAGCCAGTGTGCAAGAAACACTTACAGAAGAACAAAACCTTATGAGAGTTGTTAGAGTAGAGACTGGTGAAGGGTGGGATCCTGAAGTTGAAGCTTGGGAGGACGTAATGTTAAGGGGTCCCACTGGACCTTTAGTTAATGATGATACACCAGGTCATAATTAAGTGTCCGCGGACACACTTTAAAAAAAAAAAAAGAGTTATCTTCTTCGCTGCTTTTGTGAATCTCACACAATCGAACCCAATATGTCCGTAATACTTATCATTCTCTGCACTATCTTAGGAGCCACCATCGGAGTTGCGTTTATTACAGGAGTAGCATTCTTCATAAAAAAAAAAGATGATAAACTTACAAAGACTAGAAGAAGGCAGAGGAGCGACAAGGGCGTACGAAGAGGTCCCAATGTCAGGACAGGAAAGATTTGGCCTGCTCTTGACTAGAAAGATAGTGGAGCTGCTGTGCTGGGCGTGCGACTACAAGGAGGAGGCTGGTTTGACAGAAGATAGCCGAGAATACTTAGATAGAGAAGCAGTTGGACTGACTTTTTAACGTTTAAGAAGGATAATATTGTCTATTCCGTCTATTTTAAACAGATTTTTAAGAATTATTATAAGTAATTGATTATTTTAAATAAGTATTTTAAGGTACAGGCTAAATTAAACCGGTTTAATTTAGCCTGTACCTTAAAATACTTATTTAAAATAATCAATTACTTATAATAATTC
>VMHT01045708.1_pt1 | contig 29883 bp, 40 predicted proteins | sample 4693611 | NCBI WGS metagenome assembly VMHT01 (sample SAMN12280063, study PRJNA550983) | marine metagenome | isolation source: seawater sampled from same location over 5 years 0.02-0.2 micron viral filtrate | place: USA: collected off the coast of southern California halfway between the port... ... | reverse complement strand
ACCATTAGGTAATCTATCTTTGTAGTTTGCATCAGGTTTTGTTTTGGACATAATGTCAGATGAAGAATCATAGATTGCAACTGGTGCACCTGTTCCTTCTCCTCTATCTTTCCATTCAATGTATTCCAACTTATAGAAGCATGGAATCACATCAATACCTTTCACTCCATCATAGAGTTCTCCAGAAACAGAATTGAAAATCATTCCTGGTTCTGCACCTTCGACATACTGACCATCACGTTTGTTAACTTGTGGTGAAAGTTGTCCAAGGATTTTTAGAAAAGGTAAGGCTAGATCTTCTTGACCTACTGCACCTAAACCTTTTGCTGCATCATCTTCAAACATATTAGCCGGAAGACCTGCAGACTTTTTCTCTGTTACTTGGTTCATGTTATTTGTTCCTCGTTACTTTGGTTCTGTTTCCTGCGAACACGTTAAATAAATCAGAGGGCATCTCTTGTCCAGACTCAAGACGCTCTCTGACTAATGCTTTAAGTGTCATTGGTTCGACCTTTAATTTCTGGACAGGTTCGTACCCTTGACCTTGCGCAAGGCTAGCATATTCTGCCGCCTTGTTATCTTCGTTGCGACCAAAGGAAACTGTAATCTCATTTTTAATAAGATCACCTAGGCCGTTGTTTCGAAGCCATGTGTAGGCTGCTTCTTTATTAGCTACTGTAATAGAAGCACCGTAAACTGGTTTTACTTCAACTGAAGAACCATCTGCTAGTTTTAATGTAGAGATGTTCATCTCTTGCATCATGGTAGGTATTACCTCACCTGAAACTAACTCTATGTTTCTTTTCAGTTCTTTTAATTCTTTTTCTTTTTCTTCAAGTTGGTCCTCTAGTTTTTTTAGTTTTACAACTTGATCTGATAAAGATTGTGCATCTTTTATATTATGCAAATCTTCTCGTTGGTCTTGTTCAAAGTTTATGTTACTCATTCAATTCTCCTTTCTCGTATAAATTAATTTTAATAGGATAGTATCTTCTTTCTTGTCTGTCCCATTTGAGTAAATTGTATTTGCCGTTTGTAATATCAGATACAATAGAACATGCAACACCTATGATTGCAGGATCACCAGTTAATAATAAATAATCATCAGCTTTAAAATTTTTTAAAAGTTTTCTAAGCTTAAAAATTAATGGTCCTGGTGAAAAAATAATTTGAGATAATTCTGGTAACAGTGATTTTATTTCACCATACTTTTGTGCACCTACAATATTTATCTTAGGTGTTCCAGCTTTTGTACCAGGTACATCTTGTATTAAATAAACTATTCTTTCTGACATTGACAAACAATATAATAGCCTATATATAGATGTCAACTAGAAAGAAGAAAAATATTATGAATTATAAATTTAAGACAAAGCCATACGACCATCAAATTAAGGCTTTAGAAATGTCATGGGATAAACCCTACTTTGCATATTTTATGGAGATGGGTACTGGTAAATCTAAAGTATTAATAGACAATATATCTATGCTTTATGACAATGGTAAGATCAATGGTGTTCTAATTGTGGCACCAAAAGGTGTAGTAAAAAACTGGTATGAAGGTGAAATACCTACACACTTAGTAGATCATATAGAACATAAAAATGTTTTATGGCAATCATTGATTAATGTAAAGCAACAGAAAAAATTAGATACATTGTTTGAAACAGGTGAGGACTTACACATACTTGTTATGAATGTAGAATCTTTATCTACTAAAAAAGGTGTAGCTTTTGCAGAAAAATTTTTAAACTCACACAGAGCATTGATGGCTATTGATGAGTCTACTACAATAAAAAACCCAGAAGCTAAGCGTACAAAAAATATTGTAACTCTTGGTAAGCTTGCAACATACCGAAGAATACTTACAGGTTCACCAGTAACTAAATCACCACTGGATCTCTACAAACAATGTGAATTTCTAGAAGATGAATTACTAGGCTATAATTCTTATTATGCATTTAGAACTAGATACGCTGTAATGAGAACAGCAAACTTTAGTGGTAGGTCTGTACAGATTGTAGTTGGTTATAGAAATCTAGATGAGCTGTCAGAAAAATTAAAAGCATTTTCTTATCGTGTATTAAAAGATGAGTGTTTAGATCTACCAAAGAAAACATTTATGAAAAGAGAAGTTATGCTAACAGGAGAACAAACTAAAGCATACTTACAAATGCAGAAGCTGGCTCATGCTCAATTAAATGGTAAGTTAATGTCTACAGCTACCGTCTTGACTCAGTTAATGAGACTACAACAAATAACTTGTGGTCACTTTACAGCTGATGATGGTACGATACATGAGATGCCAAACAATAGAATAGGTGAACTACTTGATCTATTAGATGAAGTAGAGGGTAAGGTTGTTATATGGGCCCAGTTTCAAAGAGATGTGCATAATATAATTAAAGCCTTATCTAAAGAGTATGGTGAGGGTACATTTGTAGATTATTATGGTCTTACACCACAAGAAGATAGACAAAATAATATAAAAAAATTCCAGGACCCTGATTCTCAAGTCCGGTTTTTTGTAGGAACTACACAGACTGGTGGTTATGGTATTACTCTTACAGCTGCTAGCACTATGATATACTATTCAAATGGTTATGACCTGGAGAAGAGACAACAATCAGAAGCTAGAATAGATCGTATTGGTCAAGAGAAACCTATGACTTACATTGACATTATATGTGAGAATACTGTAGACACACGGATAGTAAAAGCTCTACGTAAAAAAGTAGATATAGCTACCCAAATAATGGGAGAGGAGTTAAAAGAATGGATTTAAGACCAGGAGTTGTTATTAGATTTGGACTATGGATTAGTCTTACTATGTGTTTGCTTTGGTATTTTTAAACAAATATATCTTTTGCTTTACCCAATATAGGTTTGTATTTTGTTTTACCTTCTTCTCTAAATGCATGTAAAAAAGATTTTCTAGGCATTCCTTCAGTATAACTACAATGTATCCATCCAGAATTAGGTTCACCAGGAGTATAGAATTCTAATATTAATTGATCCCATTCTAGCTCTCTATGTATCCAATCAGCAAGCTCACAATTATCCACACCCATCACTTCGAAATCGGCCGCTTCTGCACGGGCATGTTGGCTGTTCGCTGAGCTACCGATGGCTTGGCACAACTCTGGGCTACGGAAACCGCTAGTCACCTTTACCCTACCGAAATGGTCACGTACTGGCTGTAAAATTTTTTCACACAACACTCTTAATTTTTCTATTTGTTCTGGATTAGGATTGTTGTTAATCCCCTTACGAATTGCTGTGTCTGATTTGGTTAATTCTTCTAAAGAAAAGTTTCGTGTCAATTCCATTATAGTTTCCCCTGTAGTTCTCTTAAATATTTTTCGTTTTCTTCTTGTTCTATTTCTTCTGGACTTTTATTAACTTTATTTATTACGTAAAGAACAGCTAGGGCACCAATACAGATACATCCTATACCATAAAAAAACATTCCAATACCAAAACTAGCTGTCATCATTATGCAATATCTGTAAGTAAAGTTATAAGTACAGCTCCCATGCCACCGACTATCCAATACTCTAATCTCTTAATACGTTCTTGCATCTCTTTAATCTGCTCAAACGTTTGCTTCTGCATTATTCTGCAAAGCTTTTCATGAGATTCTATTTTTTGTAATGCCGATTTCTTAGCCATAATTATCCGTTTGGAAACAATATTCGCAGTTTATCTTGTGTTGTCAAGTTAGAAAAAGACCCGGCTGCATTAGGATTATTAATAATATTAGCATCAATACTAGGTAAATTTAACGTTTGTGGTGTAAACGGTGTGTCTTGTGTAATAGGTATTAATGGATTTTCAAATACAGGAAACTCTGTTTGTTTTAAACTAACACCTGCCATTTGAGATTGTATTTCTGCTATAACAGGAGCAGCTACTAACATTGGATCTGCAACACTAATCTTTGCAGCGTTCTCTGCAAAAGCTGCATAAACTTCTGGTGATACATTTATTGGTCTAAACACATCTCCTTCTATTGTTCCTATTTCAACACCAGATAATCTACTATTTAATGTAGTGTAGTAATCATCTTCATTTACATTTAAAATTTTTGCTGCATCTAAATCTTTTTTAAATTCTTTTCTTACACCGAACAAAGCTCTGTTTGCATTTATATACGAATTAACAATATCTCTTGGCTCTATTGGTCCACCACGTAAAGCTTCTCTAGTAAATAAAGATCTAGATTCCCTTACACCTTTTTGATAGTTTGCAATTTTAAAATTTAAAGCTCTTTCAGGATTTACTTTTACTTCTCTAAAACCAAACAAACCTTGAAACTCGTCACCAAATTCAAATGTTTGACCATACTTATCAAACTTACCTTTTGTAATTACATCAACAGATTCTATAGATCTGTCTAATCTTTTTAATTGTTCAAATGAAAAAGGCATTTGTGCTCTTACTAAGTGAGCCATAATTTTTTGAGCTTTATCACCAGGATTATCTTGTGGATTAAATACTTGGAAACCTTCTCTTGTTCGACCACCTCTAACTAATAGATCTGCTACTGCTTCTGTCCAAATAGATTCAGATATAAATGGTTGTGCAAACTCTGACATTGAACTAAACATACCAGCAATAAAATCATCCATTAAACCATCTTCATCAGTTCTACCATCGGCAACAGAATTAATTACAGTTTGAATAGGTCTAATTAATGTATCGTATGCATTAGCGTGACTAAAATCTATATATTTAAAATTACCATCATCGTCTTTTATTGGCAGTATTGTTGAGTTTTTTGACCAGTCAGCAACGTATCTTCTAATTGCATCTCTTTCTTCATCAGTCACATCGTAGATAGCTTGGAAAGCTTTTTGTGTTGCATAAGGCACGGCCGCTACTGTTGCACCAAAACCAAATAGTCTTGTATATCCTAAAGTTTCAAAAGGTTTTACTATAGTGCCATCAGGTAATTCTACTGTTTCATTTATTTCTCTTAATGCTCTTCTTACAATATTTGTTCCTGTTCTAGCTATCTCAGCAGGAAATGATACGAAGTTACCAATAGGTAGTTTTCTTAATCCTTTTATAAAATCAGATACGTAATCATAGTTCGGTATATTGTTTCTTATTATATCAGCTGCTTCTTCTTTAAAAAAATTTTCATCTATTACAGTATCAACTCCACCTCTTTTTACAGTCATACCTCTTGTAATACCTTTTTCTGCAAACTGTTTTTCTATTCTAGATTTTTCCATAGCCCATGATGCTATCTTCCAAAAGTCATCTTCAGCTGTGTATAGATCTTGTGATACAGATTTTAATTTAGACAATGGTTTTAATAATAATCTTAAACCTTTATCTGATGTCATTGTTTCACCAAAGTTTACATCCTCAAGAAGTCTTGTTAGGTCTCCAAGTCTTACGTTAGAATTTACAACACCAAGTCTTAATAACTCTTCATACAAATCATTTTGCATTCTTGTACCTTTTAAAGGTGTTTGTAGTGCTTGATACGCAGTTTTTATAGCGTCACCATTAGGTATAATACCATTGGCTGTTGCAAATGCACCAGCAGATACAAAGTTTCTAACGTGTGTTACCGGTGATAAAATTGTTTTTGCTATTTGTGATAAACCTTTTGGATATAAAATTAAACTTTGATAGAGTTGACCTAAAGGTCCTGCTTTATCAAAAGAAAGTGATGTAGCTTCTAATGCTTTTGCCATACCAGATGTTGTATATAATTCATTAAGTGGGTTTACAGAACCACCTTTAGCTGCAACGCTAAGTGTTTTATTTTGATCAATTCTTATCTGTTGATAGTCATCACCAAAGACAAGTCTAGCTCTATCTGCACCACCCATTTCTTGAGATACAAACATCGGTTTTTTACCAGCAGCTATAAGCTCATCATTCTTTTTTAATAAATCTTGAAAGAATAAATTTCTTCTTGTGATCATAGAGAGTTTAGCTGTACCAGCTAATATAGTTTGCATAGGATTTTGTTGTTTACCTAAAAGTTTTTCAAATACTTTTCTATCAGCTTCTTTAATTGCACCTGCAGATACTAATGCAGATCCTCTGTCTGTTACAACCTCATCTAATGTAGTTCTGTTTACAAAAAATCCAGGTACTTCAAAGATAGCATCAGATGGTTTGTCCATTCTAATACCTTTTGGTAGTCTTGCAGTTTTTAAAACTCTTGTTACAGCCTGTTCTGCTTGAAGATCTGTCATCTCTTCACCAGCTTCTTTAGCACTAGATTTGAATACTTCTTTAGCTTCGTCTATAGCTTCAGCAGTCGGCTTGTATCTAACCCAAGGAAAGATACTTTGGTTTTGAAATATTTCATAAGTAGAACCAATGTAGTTTTTAAACTTATTACCAAATAAAGTTTTAAATTCTTTTATTTCGTTTTGTCCTAATGATCTTCCTAATTTAGAAAACAAGTCAGCCCATCTACCCCTTATGGTAGAAAGACTACCAAGTATATCTGTAATAACTTGATCGTCTACTTTCATGTCTTGTAGTTTATCTACTAAAGCTTTTTTCTTTGCTTCATCTAATTTACCAAATGTTGCAACACCTTGATCGTCAAGCTCAGCCTTACCAGATAACATCAAATCATTTACTTGTGTAAGCATTTGTTTTCTTTTTTCTGCATCTGCTTTATTCATTACAGTTCTTAAAGGTGGAAATACTTTATCTATAGCTTGATCTAGTTCTCTAGATATGTTTCTTGCACCTGCAGCATCTGCAGCTCTTTCACCAACAGACAATCTTTCTATACCAAAAAACTCTGGAGTCTTACCACTTCGGGCCCTGAACCCTGATGCAATCTTATCTATAAATGCATCTAGTTTAGAGTTTGCAACATCTAATTGTTTTGTTCGATCAGTTAGTCTTTTAATTACTTTACCTGTACCACCTATGATACCTGTGAATAACGCACCTTCTACACCAAATTTAACTCTGTTTAATAATTCTCTAGTTGCATCATCATCGGTAGATCGGTTTACTTCAGTAGGACCACCTACCAAATCTCCAAAGGTACCTAGTTTTTCTACGTCACCTACAAATACAGCTTCAGCAAGTCCACCACCTAACGTACCTGCAATAAATTTATTTGTCTTACCTTTAGCATTTAATTCTAATGCATCATCTAAACCTTTTTTAAGACCTGGACTAGAAGCTTTAAAATATTTATTGTTTCTACCAGCACGCATAGCATCATCTGCCATTTTAGAAGCTATCTTAAAACCTCTTGCTGCAGGCAATCCTATATTAACTAATGCTTCTGTAATTCTACCGGCTGTAGTTGCTTGTGCCTTTTCATCAAACTCTGTAAGATCATCAAAGAACTGTTCTACCTGAGCTGCTTTACCGCTGTTAACACCAAGATCCATAAGTGTTGCACCCAAAGAAAAAAATCCTTTTGGTATTGCAATAAGACCTGACGCAACACCGGATAGTATTGATTCAATTGTTCCAACTCTTTGATTATTATCAAGGGGAGATGTAGTCCCTAAAACATCTTGTATGCTTCTTCTGGTACTCACAGTATCTCCTAATTACGAGGTATAGGTTTACCTTTGACTACCTCTATTAATTTAGTTCCAACAATGTAAAATCCATCATCTGTTTTAGGATCTGGATTAGCACCTAATATTGATTCTACAAAAGCTAGTTCGTTAGCAAATTCTTTGCCACTACCTATTTTTTCGTCAACTTGATCTGAGTCTAATTGTTCTTGTATTTTTTTGTTATCAAGAGCTGCATAGTTTGTAGCTGCTAATACAATATCATTGTGAGTTAATGGAGCTCCTTTTTTAGCAACCGATGCAGTTTGAATAGCTTGAGATACGTTTATAGGTAGACCTAATCTAGATCTTGCAACTTCTTTTTCAGATAAGCCACCTGATTCTGAAAGAGCTGTTATTAATTGTTCAGAGCTTGATGGTTTTGATTGATAAACATCTTTTTCAATCTCACCTTTAAGAACAGCAGCATCGATTTGTCTTTTTAGTTTTTCAGAATCATCTAAGTTTTTAGATACAGCGTCTATAATTCTTGATTGTAAAGTACCTGATCTAAGTGCTCCTTTAAGATCTGCACCTTCTTCTTGTACAATTTTACTTGCGTCTATTAATGAATCATAGATGTCATCTTTTTTCATATTGTCTAGACCCATAAGTTTATAATAATATTTTTTTCTATCTTCAAATAATTCAGGAGACATTTTTTCTTGTTTATTGCCTGTATCACCAGCAGCTTCAGCAGCAGCAGCTTGTTCTGCTGCAAGAGCAGCAGCTGCTTTTTGTATCTCTGCTTCTTTTCTTTGATCTTCTAATTGTTGTTTAGCAGGTAGATCTCTACCAAATAATCCTTCAGTTTTAATACCAGTTTCTTTATCAAATTTTTGACCAAGTATATTTCTTGTACCAAATAAAGGATTACCACCTGGTAATGCATCTGTGAAAGCACCGATTGTAAGTGCACCCGTAGGAGAAACAGCAGTTGATGCTGCTTTACCAATTACCCCTTTTGCTTTATCACCTGTTGCAGCTCGATAAAGACTTCCAATAGCTCTTACTCCAGGATCTCTTCCTAAATAGTTTGGTATAAATTTTGTACCTGCAGTGCCACCTACTGTACTAGTAATTTCTTTACCGGTATTTGCACTAACAGTTTTACCTAATTTACTTTTTAAAAACCCAGGTATTTTTTTAAGATTAGCAATACCTTTATTATATTGTTTAGTAAAACCAGGTATGAGAGTTAAAAGTCTTTTTCTTGGATCTGCAAAACCAGTTCTATTACCCATAGGTGTACCTACTTGATTACCACCTGCGATAGTATTTTTTTCTTTTATACCACTCATGATCCCTTCTTTAATAGGGCCACCATATCTAAACATTGGTCTATTTAAAGGTCTCATTTCTTTTTACCTTTCATTGCTTTTCCAAACCCACGTTTAGCAATACCGCATCCTCTTACTCTACCACCATCTTTAAACAATGATGAAATTAACGGAATTAAAATTGAGTCCGTAGAAGCTGCACCGATTCTATCCAGTATTGTAGAATCTTTTGCAAACGGATTTACTGCTCTATTTACTCTACTACCAAAACTAATTTTCTTTTTTGAACCTGCCATGTTCTCTCCTATCTAAATTTTCCAAACAATCCGCCAATACCTAATGCTGTACTTAGAGCTGTTGAAAATGGACTAGGAGTTGCAGGTGTTTGGAATTGTTGTCCTCCCACACCACCAGCTAAACTAGTAATTCCTGAACCATATTGAGATAATCTTTGAAAAGGTTCATAAGCTCTAGCTTGTGCAGCTTGTGCGTCTGCTTGTAAATTCGATTGATCTAATCCTTGTCTAAATGCACCTAGTTGACCTAAGTTTCCTACGTCGCCAGCTATACCAGCTCTTTGGAAATTAGATAATGCAAATTGATTTTGTAAATCTTGTGCTCTTTGTGCTTGCGCATTTTGAAAACCTTGTTGTAATAATTGTGCTTGAAGACCTGTTCTGTTTGCTAGTGAATCAGCATCGTATTGTCCTAATAATGCTCCTTCTCTACCACCACCAAAATTTCCAGTAGAGTATGCGTCGTCCATAATTTGTTGTCGACCTGTAGTTCTTGATAAATCAAACTGTCTTAAAGTTTCATCAATAACACCTGATTGATATGGTTACATAAATGATGCAACAGATCCTACCCCGGTCCCCGCTCCAGGTCCCGTTAGTGCTTGTGCTTGTGTTAAGAATGGTTGATACGAACCAATACCTTGTGTAGCAAGATTAATTGCTTGTGATTGTAAAGGGTCTTCTCCTGCAACAAAAGCTCTGCCAGTAAACGCATCTGTATTAATAGGTGCGGATGTAGCAGCCGTCAGCTGCTTGGCAAAATCTTTTCCTGCTTCTTGTAAATAATCTGGTAATGCCATTATGCTATTCTACTCTCCATCATTTGTGCTTGATCAAACATTTCTTGTGCAGGATTTTCCATACCCTGGGATTCTTCTGATATACTACCACCAGCTTCTAGATTGTCCATCATATTCTGCATAACCTCTGCACCTTTATCAATGTCTCCTCCTCCTGCATTTCTTACAGCGTCTGCTGTAAATACAAATTCGTTTTTGCTAAGTCTAGCTGGCACATCGTCAGCTCTTTCCTCAGCTCCTAGTGGTACAAAACCACCTTCTCTATAGTCTTTTTCTAGACCACCTAGATCCATGATACCACCATCTTTAGCTTCTGTAATACCTTTTGATATATTAAATTCTTCTCTTAATTGTTCCATTTGATCTTTGTTTAATTCTCTTACTGGTTTTCCAAACATATCTATAGCCATTTTATTTAATGATTTAAAGCCTTCACCTAATACCATTTTACCTTCATCATACCCTTCTCTTGGTATGTCAGCTAAGCCACCACCAGCAGCGTAGAAAGAACTTTGTACAGCTGATTTCTGAGGCATGAAATATAGTGCAGATTTTGTAGGGTCTTGATAATATGCTTTAGCTTGATTTCTAATATCTTGTACCATTGGTTGTATACCTGAAACATCAACACCTTCATCTACCTCTTCGTCGTCACCACCACCCATTAAAAATGGAGCAGCTAAAGCTGTAGCACCTAAACCTGTAAGCGCAGTTCTACCTAAACTAAATTTACCACCTTTAGAAAACAAACCAGCTAATGGTCCGTCAAAAGAAAAACCTGTTGGTTGACCTCTTATACCTTTTGTAATACTTCCAATACCTAAATTAGATCCTAAATTAGCTAGACTAAAACCACCACCAGATTTTAAAAATGGTAGTCCTCTACCAAAAGCTGTACCACCACCTAATCCATAGATAGCTGCACCTGCTAGCGCTGCTTTACCTAAAGGTGATTTAGTTACTTTTTTAACAGCTCTCTTAGCTTTTTTTACAATTTTACCTAAAAAATACCCTTGTCTTGGCTCGTCTAGTGTCATAATACCACCACCAGCTCTAAGTTGTCTTTCCATATCCATTCTTGAAATTGCCATAGTTTATCCTTTTTATAGACTTTTTCTCCTATAATCAATCATATATATCGACCAAATCTACAATGCCACCATCCATATATTGTTGGTTATTAAAATAGTCTGACATTTGATTTGCATCAATCATATTTCTACTAGCCCCTGTTATATTATTTGGATTAATATTTACAAAAGGACTGAATCTTCCAACTGACATATTGTTACTATAATCAAATGTTTCTGGAGTTTCAGTTGTTGGTACAAAAGGTAAGTCAATATTAGGGTTTATTATTTCTTCTTTATCCTCTTCGTCTACAACTCCTACAGGGAGATTGTTACCTCTCATAGTATTAAAAAAATCTGCTAAAGTATCTGATTGTCTAAACGTATTAAATGTATTTGGTATTGCTGAAATACCTCTTCCGATCAAACCAGCTACAGGATTCACTAATCCTAACGCACCAGTAATAAGACTACCTAATCCATATTTACCAGACCCATCTAAAGCAAACGTAGGTCTATCAATAAGTTCTTCAATAGCGTTAATTCTACCTTCTCTTACTACATTTTTTTGATTTAAATCTTGTTCCGGAGTTGTAAAACTTTCTGGTCCAGTATAGTTACCGTCCCCTTGTCCTCCTGCTGGTGTACCGTCCCCTGGATTACCGGCGCCACCTTGATTTGTAGCTCCTCCCTGGTAACCACCTGGTCCTCTGTAACCTGGTCTTTTCTTACCCTTTTTCTTTTTTACTAATTGCATTATGCTCATTTTGTTTTTCCTGCTAAATCTAAACTAGGCATTATTACAGTAACGTCTCTTTGGACATCTTCATCTGGAATATTTGCTGATTTTAAAGCCTCTTCATTATCATAGACCTCACCAGTTTTTTTATTCTTTATTGTTGTTTTAATATCTTTTGGTTTTAGTACCATTATAGTCATTACGTTGTTACCTCTCTTGGTTGTATTTCTAGTATAGAAGCTACTACATGTAACTCATTAGCATCTGCTGCCTGAACTTTCAATGATTCATTTTCCTGTATTATCAGGGGTTGTGTGAGCAGTTCCACTGTTGCATTTGATGCAATTGCCTTAGTTTTAAATAAACTAAATATAGCGTCAGAAGCATTGACTAAAGTCACAGATATTGTGGTCCCTGATCCAGCGTCCTCAGATACTAAAATTGACTTAATTACTGCCGTTCTTGCTGCTGGAACAGTGTATAGAGTTGTTAGGTCTGTAGTAGATAGATCTGCTTTTTTATTTATAAAACTATTAGCCATTAATTTAAAAAGAAGTTAAACGCTTCTACCTCATCTTTTAAGTCTTGTTGATATGTAGTATTTAATTTTTCAACTATACCATCTAGATCTCTAGTCTGTGCTTCAGCTACAGTGTAATCGTATTCTTTTGCCGGTCTAGTTATTACCTGTGAAATCTTTGCCATTATCTTCTCCCGTCTGGTTGTACGTCTAATCTAAATGTTCCTAGTTTCCAGCTTTGATCAGCAGCTGTGTTTTCTATTTTTAATGCAACTGCTCTAGCCCTAGCTCTTGTATCTACTTTTGTTGTAGATGTTGTAATATCAAAAGGTCCAAGAGGTGAACCAGCTTGTGAACTATTTGGATAATTTTTTAATTGTAATGTAACTCTAGTTGTTCCAGTCTGTGATATAAAGTCAGGAACAAATCTTCTTATCTTCATTAGGTGTTCACCGTCTCCTCTAAAATCTGCAAGGCCAGAAGACTTACCTTGTATTGTTCTTCCTTGTGTAATGTCATAATCACCAGAAGATATGTTTGAAGTAACTGCAGTTATAGTTCCGTTTTTATTTTGATCGGTCCCTGTTTCGTGTTCATAGTATGAAGTTCTACCTTCCGTGTTACCTACAACATCAAACGATGAATCATTGCCTGCACTATATTCTGTTGCATGTGGTTTATTAAATACAGCAGAGTCTCTCCACATTGTTCTAGCTAATGTTCCAACAGTCCATACTGGTCTTTCTGAGGAAGAATCAAAATAATTAAAAGCTACTTGTTTATCAATAACGTCAGATGTTGTTGATGGGTAAAACCAAATAACCTCACCAAACAAATTGTTTACACCTGCAGAAACCATTTGATTACCTGATACTAAGTTTATATCATCATAGACATGGTCTTCTACTAAACACGGTAACGATTCTAATTTACCAGCATATCTAAAAAAACCATTCTCTGACATCCAATACGCAGCGCCATCTACTTCTACACATGCATTCTGTCCAACAAGTCCACAGTTAGTGCCTACTTGTGCAAATGCAAATGTAAACGGTTGACCAACAAATCTCATAGTGAATAATGCTGTGTCAGTCCAAAGATAGATTGCATCTCTACCTCTTATAGCTCCCATAATTTTAGATCCATCTGCAAGTCTTTGTGTACCTGCAGTGTTCGTTGCCGTAGGTGTATACGAATTAATATTTTCTTGATCAGAGAATCTAATAAACATATCGTCTTGTGTAGACGCATCTCCAATAGTTGTTTCTGTTCCAAAGAAAACTAAGTGACGATCCGGTGTAGATACAACCATGTGTCTTGATGCTGTTGGTGCACCCGATATAATTGTTGCTCTTGTAGTTGTTGCATTACCTGCACTAGAGTCCCATTCAAAACATGCACCATCATGAATTAAACAAATTGCTTTATCTCCAAAATTATCTAATGACCACATACCTGGATCTAAAGCCAGACCTTCTTCTGTTTGTTCATTCCATGCTGCATAATCTGTAGCGTTAGTAACAGTAACACCATCACTGTGAGTTGCAGCTGTAGTTCCTCTAGCTGCTCTAGTTACACCTGTTAAAGTGTTAGTGCTAATACCCGTGTATTGTATCATCTCTGTTCCGATTAAAATGAAATTAGTTCCTGTAGATGGAAACTGTGATGCATTTGTTAATACTATAGTTGTTGTTGAAGCATCTATTGCACCATCCAAAGTAGTTGTAACAGCTCCATTAGCTACACCACCAAAAGTTCCTAGGCCCCAACCAAATCCTTTTTCTTGAACTGGAGTTCCAACTGGATAGTAATGCTGTACTCTAATACCACCAGATGCTGTTGCACCAGATCCTGATTCTGCAGATGGCATTGTAATAGTTATTGTTGTTCCACTAGGAACAGAAGTAACCATAAATTTTTTATCATCAAAATCAGAAGCAGTATAGTTAGAACCAGTAATAGATGAGAAATTATCTAACAACACAATATCTTGTGGGTTTATATTGTGAGCTGTAGAAAAAGTTATAGTAACTGAAGTTGATCCATTTGTAGTAGTAAAAGCACTTGTAAGAGTTGTAGTGCTTTTTATAGGGTGTATGTCATAAAATACATTACCAGAAAAAGCATATAGTATTCTATTAGTGCCTATTATAGCATACCTTCTACCGGCCGTATTTACAAAATGGTGCAAACCCCTAGCTGCACCTGTTAATTCGTTTGAATTTAATTGTCCTAGTTGATTCCAACCACCTATTTTCTCAGGTATACCGTATCTAAATCTAACGTTATCACAGTCTATCCACTGGCCTTCTGCCCCTGTGGGTGTGATTTGTTTATTTATACCTGGTTGAAAGCCTATTTTCTGTAACATAATTTGGCACTATATCTTGTTTTTATAGGGGAATCAAACCACTTTTACGTTGCCAGATACAGATACTCTTTCTCCTTCGCTTTGAAAACTGTTGACAAAATGATACAAAGTGCCTGGAAAAATAAACATATCTCCAACTTCTGGAATAAAAGACTGAACATTTAATTCATATCTGTGTTGTTGTAATTTATTTACAAAATTTATAACACCAGGTTTAGTGTTATTACTTACTGTATCTTCAGCTTCTTTTTTTAATCCAGATGGTATCTCTGTATATAATACAAAAGACAGATCATAGCTATGTCCATGAATAGGATTAGACTCATACTTAGTCATGTAATTAACCCAACTACTTATTAACTCTGTTTTGTGTCCATGGTAAGTGCCCCAGTGTTGCTGAGCTGCTTGTATATAGCTTTGTAAATAAGGTGATATTATTGGGTATAGTTTTTTACTATCTACTTCAAACTCTTTTTTTATTAAACCAGCTAAAGTCTTTCGTATATCTTTCTTTTGCGTACAAAGTTTTTTTATCTGATCTATTTCTTTGTTTAATAATTTTACTCTATATAGAAAAGGTCCAAAGTAAAAGTATTCGTAGTTTATTTTTTTATCTGACATACATTATATTTAATACCAGTCTTTCATCTGCATCAGTACATGTCGTCCCATGATGTTTTACAGCTGAAGGAAAAGTAACTAACTTGTTTTCCTCTGATATTATCTTTCTATTTTTAAATCTAGTATAACCATTATTGGTATTTAAATAAAGTATAGATGAAGTAATACTTTCAGAGTCTACATCAGTATGATCATCATGTTCTATAATTTTAGGTGTCTTTAACAATAAGTTTAATTTAATTCTCATAATCACTACTGGCTTTAGTTTAATTAATATAGGTCTAACTAAGTCATAGTATTCACTGTTAATATGATTGTTGTGATAAAAGGTATGGTAGAACTGCTTGTTCTTATCTTCTGCGTTTGTAATACCGGAATAATACCAAGGAAAGGTAGTCTGCATTACTGCATTGTTTATATTTTGTAATACATCTGTATCTAAAAAATTCTTTTGAATTTTTATCATGTAAGTTTATCCATTACAAATTCTTTTAAAGAAGAGAAAGTAAGTGTTGTGTTTTGTGTAGGTATGTTATTATTCTTTTTTATCTTAAGTTTTATTTTATCTTCACACATAGGCACTATTAAAAACAAAGGGTCTCCTTGCTTTATATATAGTTCTGTCTGTCGTTTTTTTACAGGCATAAAAAAAGATATTATCGACTCATACTTCTTATTAATTATACCTGGTATAATTTCGTATTTATTAAAATGATAGAAAGAGTCTAACATAACTATTGATGCATCACTTTTTAAATAGATAGGTAGTTCTAGTTTTATTAAAAATTTATAGTTTTTACTGTTTGCATAATTTAATAACTGTGCGTTATTTTGTTGAGTAGTTATCTTCCAACCTGTTTTTCCTATCTCTTCTGTTATTATTTTATTCTCATCAAACTCTAAATAAATATCAAAAGGAGAAGATACTAAGATAGATCTTTTGTATAAGTTTATAAAACCTGAACAACTCTTTATTGTTTTTTGATCTGGTCTTGCATGTCCCGTAAAAGGATTAAACATTGTCTTAGGTATTGCACCAAAGTAAGGAGGATAGTTTTTAGGAATGACCTTAAACATATCTTTAATTATCTTATAATCAAACGGGTCCTTATACTGTATCGTTATTTTCTTTCTAAACATAATTTATTATATCTTATCTTGGACTTAAATTAAAGCTAATTCCCCACTTAACATCTTTACTTCTATTCTGATTACACTTGTGTTTTAAAAAAGCTGAGAACAAAACAAAGTTCCCCGGTTCCGGTTTAACTTTTCTTTTTATCTCATTAAAATCTAAGGTTTGGTTATGGCTATTTAGATACAGTGCACCAGACCATAGGTGTGGTATGTGGTTGTGTTCCTCTGTTTTACCCCCATATCCTAGATTAAAACCCCAAGAGTCTTTAAGCTCGTATGAAGGTAGGTCTACATTTTTATCTAAACAAGTAATTATTTCATCTATTGCATTTAAAAATGCAGGGTCATCATTAAAATATTTCCATGAAGTTTGATTACCTTTAATATTAGTCTGGCCATTTAAGTTGTCTTCTTGACTACACCCTTGTTTTATTTTCTCAATAAAATACTGACTGTTTATTTTTATGTTACCTTCTAGATAAAAGAAGGACTTTAATACTTTACTTTTTATACATTTATTTAACTTAATCATTTATCTAATATTATATTCCATTCTAGTTCTTTTACTATGTCATCTAGTATAAGATAGTTTATCTTATTTTTAAATATGTAAGCATGTAGTTCTTGTGAATCTACAATAACAAATTTAGTAGGTAGATCAAACACCAGCTTAGTAGCTTTAGTTGCAGTCGTAAATTTCTGTGGTTCATCTAGTTTTCTTATATCAAAGTTATATCTTTCGTTTCCTAGTATACCTGATACGTCCCATGTTTCCTGTTTCTTGGGATATCGAACACTCTTTAAATGTTTTGTAAAATGTTTAAACATTGAATGTGTAGGTTAAAGATATCCTTGGTGATTTATTTACTTTTAATGGGACCTGGTGAGTAATAAAACTTCTGAAGATGCACAAGAACCCATTAGATGGTTTTATGATACATGTTTCTGATGTCAAAGGATTGCTTCTATTGTGTGGATCAGTGACTGTTTTTTTACTAGGGTTAGACATGTCTGTCGGAACTGGACTGTATATCAATAAAGCTGAATCATCTTTTTCACCTACTAAATAATATACTGCAGTTAGATGCGAACCTGCGTGTGTATGTGGATCGTTAATGTCTCCAGGTTTATAGTTATTAAACCATGACTCTTGTATTGTGGGTGCATCAAAGCTGTGTGCTTTAGCATACTCTGTTGTTTCTTTTAAAACAAAGTCATTTATGTTTTTAAATTTTTTATCTTTGTGAATAGGGTAGTAATTAAAACATTTACCAGATTTTTTTACAATCTTCTCTATGTGTGGTTTTAGTTTTTTATATTCTTTGTCTGCATTAGGCATAGTTGATTCTCCTAGTACAGTTGGAAACCAGTATGTTAGATTCATATTCTAGAACTCTCCCCGGCATGTGGATTCAAAGGTTTACCATCATGTCTAAAAATACTATTGAAAAAAGTTATTATAGTTACTCTCTCATTATCATCGTCTTTATTAAAATTGTCTACTGCATGGTATTGATAAGAATCAAACATAATACATCTATTTATTTCAGAGTTAAACGAAACTGTTTTTGTAAACTTATTGTTATGTTTTTCTAATTCTTTTTTATATTCTGCAGTCTTCATCTTAGACGGTTTTAAATTAGAAGACGTCTTCATATTGTTTACTAGAGGGACTGTTTCATGTGTGTTTTCTTTATACAAAGAAGTGCCACAACTAGTATCGCCACTTAAATAAATAATAGATGAAAACTGTTGATGAACATCTTTATGTACCCAACCTGGTCCTCTCCATCTAGAATCTATCTTTTGAAAATAACTATTAGCTAACCAACCTATATCTTGCCACTCGTTAGGGTATAATGCTGCTATCATTTTAGTTGCTATGTGAGTATAGAAATCGTTGTCTATCTCATGTATAGCTTTTGATCTTACACCTGGCCAGTTACCTTTCTCAGCTGGTGTATATTTTAAAGTCTTTGAATATTCTAAAACTTGTTTAGGATTATTAAAGAAGTTATCTATACAGATAGTTGGCCACATCATATTAAGCACTCCATATCTAAGTTATATGCAATAATTATTTTTCTTTTATTTGATTTAATAATAGGTGAAGAATGTAGATACCACGATGGAAAAGTCAGTATATCGCCCTCTTCTAGATTAACTGTTTTATGGTTTAAAAATTTTGTAGCATATTTCTTTTCAGGTAACTCTATAAGATACACGTTAGCTAATTGAGTTTTAGTATGTGTATGCCAAGTATGTTGAGAGTTTTTCTTATATATCTGATACCAAGAATTACTTAGATTAGCTTTTATTATATCATGGTGTTCTTTGTACAAATGTTTTATTAGCTCTCGTATATAGGGTTTAAGTATCGGCACTGCTATATGCATGTACTCTCTTGGTACATTTTGTAAATGCCAGTCAGTTTTTTCAATAGACTCATATGCTTCTCCTTCAGCATTTTCTATTGCTTTTACTAGCTTATCTTTTATCGAACTGTGTTCTTTTACTTTTGTTTTAAATATCATTTTTACTTATTAGTGTGTGTTCTTCTGGAAAATAAATATAGTTCAAAGGTGTTGTTTCAAACATATATAAAAGATCATCTATGGTTTCTACTAAAGTGTGGCCAGGTAGATTTAAACTAGTGTTTAATAACAAAGGTCTGTTGTAAAATTTTTTATTTGTTCTTAGTAAACAAGTCAGACCAAAGTTTGAATATTGATTTACTGTTTGTATTCTACTCGTGTTGTTTACACAACAAACGTTTTTAGTAAGCTTTGGTTTTTTTGATTTGTATGTAAACATCATATAAGGAGATAATTCACCTTTAGTATCAAACCAAGTCGAAGCATCTCTTTCATAAATAGAACAAGCAAAGGGTCTAAACCATTCTCTCTTTTTTATTGCGTTTATTTTTTTAATAGCATCTTTAGCATTTATATCTAATAGTAATGATCGGTTTCCTAAACCTCTTTGACCTTGTTCAGATTTAGATTGAAAGATAGCAACAGGTTCTTTTTGTAACACATCACAAACTTCTTTGTACTCAACTTTCTTTTTATTGTATTTATCAAATCTACTAATATCTATTTTAGTTTCTAGACCTGTATATATACTTTTAATTGGCATATAAATTTTATGTAAGTTTTCATGGTAGGCAGCAGCGCCTAAAGATATACCGAAGTCACCATTGAAAGGGTCTGCTACAATCTTAATATCTTTTAATTTATTTTTTAAATTAGAATTATTAATTACGTTTTGTGTAACTCCTCCTGTTAAGCAAACAGTGTCTCCTTTTTTAAAATGTAACATCTCTAATGTTTGTAATAAAACTAGACTCTTTTTTTCCAACCTTCTCTGTTCAAAGAAAGCAGCACCCGGTCTTTTGTATTGTGCTAGTGCCATTGTCTTACCTTCTTCAAAATCATTAAAACCACAGGCTATGGTAGCTGCATCATACCTTCTGCCCAAACCAATATTGGACCCATCACCTTTTCTTACATTAGAATATATTTTAGTAAACTTATTGTTATACACGGTCTCTTGTTCTGTTTCGTTATTTTTGTTAGTCATACCTTCTCTGTCCCAAACTAAAAAGTAATCTGCGTAGGGGTGAAAAAGTTTAGCACACGATGCGTGATAGATATGGTGTTTGTCAATAACATAAATAACTTCTGTTGACTTATCAATTATTCTTAATCGTTTTAGGTACTTTTCCCAAATGACAGTTGCGTTATCTTTTATAAAAAACGTAAATACAACCTTGTCTATTTTTTGATTTAGTTCTAAAAGTTTTTTAAAGAAAGCAAGATGAGGCATAGAGGTGTGTTTGAATTTATTAAATCTATCTATCTGGTGATGAAACAATATACGTTTATCTTTTATGCAAGTCACGGATCCATCGTGACTAGAGTGAATATACAGCGAAATCATTTTTTGCCTTTATAAAATTCAGGTAATCCTATGAAAGGTCTACCATCATATTTTGTCTTATTTATGTCTTTTTTATTTTTAGGACTATAGTGTAGAAAAACTTGTGTGCAGTTATCACCAGTAAACACATCTCTCCAGTGCTCTAGATCACAGCCTCTATAGATAATTAGATCACCTGGAGCTAACATTATCTTATGTTGTTTTTTATTCTTTACATATATAGCCCAAGGGTCGCCTCCTAAATTCATGGTGCAAGATATTTCACATTCAGGTCTATCTTTATGTCTGAACAAAGTATCAAACTTTTTATAGATCCTTGCGTAAGAGTAATTTTCAATTAATTTTAATTTAGTTTCTTTCTCTAATATCTTTCTACATTTTAATAAAAGAGTTTCCATAACTAAATCTGAATAATGTGAGTATGTTTTAGGAACTTGTTGATCTGCCCAGTGTCCTAAAAATTTAGTATAAGGAGATATCTCTCTGTCTTCAAAGAGTTTAGATGTTACCTTTCTTTTTAAGTTAAAGTAATCAAAACAAAACTTAGCTAATTCTGTGGAGATTGCTTTCTTAATTACTAGAAAACCTTCTTTTTCAAAACTATTCTTCGTCATACATTCTTGGTTTATCTAAATGAAAATCAAATACTATATAAGTGTACATTTTATTTGTTTTTAAATTTGGAAACTTTCTTAATAGATGAGCAGGAAATAATAATAGATCACCAGGTTTCATATTGACCTTAACATCTTTTGCTTTTTCATTATTAAAAAATACAACATGATGATCTTTTTCAGATTTTTCTAATAAAAAAATACCTACAAAGTTAGATTCAAAAGAACTATGGTAGTCTACTTGATCTTCTTTTTTCATACGAATAAAACAATAGTTAGTAACTCGTAACTCTGCATGATTATATTTTTTAGCAAATACTCGTATAGATGATTTTACTTTTTTAAAAAACTCCATGCCGTATGGCTTCTGAGAATAATCAGCTACATCAACATCTGTCTTTGTAACGGATCTAGTATCATCTAAAATAGATGATGAGGGTGTCTTATTAATCGCACTAGCGATAGCTTTAGTATTTAATTTAATATTTTGCACTAATGCAATTTCTGTAAACTTTGTTTCTTTCATCTGAACTTTTCTCCTAACGTCCATAGTACCAAAGAATACCTTACACCTTTTGTAACTGGTGATACTTTGTGTACTTCAAAAGAAGGGAATACACACAGGGTTCCTTGATGTCTGAACTCTTTATCTGTTATTTCTATAATATTATGATTTTGTCTGTCAATTGTTTTAAAGACTAGATCTCCACCTTCATAGTCACTATCTTTACTTAGATTAACAGTCATAGATATTTTTCTTGTTAAGCCTTCATTATGAAAATTGTCTTGATGATAATTATAAAATTGACCTGGACGATACTCAGTAAACTGTATTTTTTCTACTGTTGTTAAATCAAAATTCCAACCAGCTTGTTGATTAGCTAACTCTACATAAGGTTGAATTTCTTTGTATATCCAAGGATCATCTAACCATGCAATAGTAGACTTTCTCATTTTTCTAGGCTCTGCTTTTTCTTTTTTGGTTAGCTTTCTGATAGCATTTTTTCTACCTTGTTCTATACCAATGACTCCTACTTCTTTACTAGACTCATTACCAAATCTAATTATGTCTTCACATAATCTAGGGGGTAAAGCATTCTTAAAGTAGTAGTATATTTCTTTCGTAAACATCTGCCATATTATAGCAAATGGTTTTATTTAGTCAATTAAACTGAGTAGTTTTCGCCTGTTGCTGTCCATTCAAGGTCAACAGCATTCCAGTCATACATAGGAAAAGGGTCTTGATCTTTGTAACACTGCCATTTTTGATCGGCTTCATTCCATATTAATTGAATTTCAACACCATCAATTTCAGCAGATGTAGGGTAAACCACAGGTGGCTCCCATAAAAAATTAGCACTTAGAGTCCATGAATCAAAAGGTTGTGGGTCTATAAAAGCTTGATTAGCATTATCCCAAGTGCCATCTACGGTTGCATAGTTGTATCTTGCATTGTTGTTATATGATGTTTGTTTCCAATATGTTGCTGGGTATTCTCCATCATAACCTGGGTCGTTAGGTATTTTGTTTGCTACGTATTGTTCAGCACTTTCTGAATAGTCACCACCATTAGCGTCTATGTCAGCGTTATCTAAAACAACAACTCTTAAAACCTTATTATCAGATTGTTTTATTTCTGCAAAATGTGCCATTATGAAACAAACTCTCCACTAGAAGTAAATGTGTGAATTGTTCGTCCACCACCTGTTGAAACCGATCCACCTGTTCCTACTTGTGTTGTTCCATCATAAGAAACAATTACAATACCTGAACCGGCTGATCCACCCGTTCCTCCAGCGCCTCTTCCCGGGCCACCATGTGCCGAGTTAGCTGGTTGTGGGTTATAACCTGTGTTGTTACCATATCCACCACCTCGTGAATAAAATCCACTATTGATTGGGTATGTGTATCCTGGACCAGGAGATTGATAACCGGCACCGCCGCCTTTTCCTCCACCTGCTCCTTGTGCACCAGAATTTCCTTGACCTGATATTCCAGATCCTGCAGATCCTCCCCCAGCAGATCCCGATCCTCCGCCAGATCCACCTGGACTTCCATTTCTAGAATTTGAATTTGCTCCTCTTCCTCCAGCAGTTGATGACTGTGGTCCAAAAGAAGAATTAGATCCTGAACCTCCAACAGCGTTGGATCCTCCTGATCCACCACTTCCTATTGTAATTGAGTAAGGGGTATCTGGAGCTACGTCAACGTCAGAAAAAACTTGTAGTCCTCCCGCGCCTCCTCCGGCTCCCGATGTCGCTCCTCCGCCGCCACCACCGGCCGCAACCATATATTCAATTGCATATGGTCCTCGTCCGCCTCCACGTCCGTATCCGTATACTGAACCTGCGGCTCTTGTTCCTAATAATGGCATGTCTTATCCTCCTACTTTATTACGCAAACTGCGTTTGAGATGCTATTGCTGTGAAAGCAGCATCACCAGTCTTAATGATAGTGTAAGTGTAAGAATCTATAGAGTTAGCGTTTCCAGCTGAAGGTGCTGAACCACCTTGCCACTCTGGTGTTACACTTGATCCATCAATTGTAACTGCGTTGTTATAATATGGTGTACCTGTGTTTGTAACTAAATGTACAATAGTCAATGCTTCACCTGTGTCCATAATTGCATTTAAAGCATTTGAACCATCTCCTCTAATATTTAGAGTGTAGTTACCAGTTGATGCAGATGTATAATATAAAACCGGTTGTGTAATTACGTCAAAGTTAATTGTTCCTGTAGCTGCAGTAGCAGTAACTGTAATTTTTTCTGTTAACTGTTGTACACTACCAGCACCTAAAGCTACTCTTCCTAAACCTTTTCCAGCAAGACTGAAATCAATATTAGTATCTCCACCAGTTGCAGCTATGCTTGGTGCATTACCTGTTGCTGCGTTAGTTATATCTATTTGGTTTACTGCTGATGCTGTTGTTTGAAAAACAATTTGTTCATTTCCGTTTTCATCTCTAATTCCGTGTGCATCATCAATGTCAACGTTGTGTGAATTAGTATCTAAATTACCACCTAACTGAGGTGTAGTATCTTCAACAACTGATTTAATACCTGTATTGATTGTTACAATATTAGGGTTAGTTCCATCATCTGCTGCAGCAAATATAACGGCATCACCCTTATCTGTTGCAGAGAAAGTAATAGAATCTCCTGATCCAGATACATATTTAAATTGTACTGTGTATGCACCTGATGTTGAGTTTCTTAAAAAATAAAAAGTTTGAACGTCTAATGGAATTGTTACTACTTGGTTTCCTGTAATTGAACCAGTAAATTCTATCATTCTGTGAGATAGAACAGCTCCAGTTGAACCATCAGAAACTGATAAAGTAGTTGTTTGTGCACCACCAGCTATTGATTGCTGTGTGAATCCACCAGATACTTGTTCGATAATTTGTAAGTTAGTATTAGTTTTTGTCCCCCACGTACCGGCGTTTTCACCAGTTGCTTGAAGTTCAATTCCTAAAGGTGTGTATGTCGATGCCATAATTCTTTTCTCCTATGCTACGTCACTATATGTTGTATTTGAACCAGTGTCAACAGCTTCATATGCCTGTATTCCAAAACCTTTTGCTGTTCCAAATGCTGCTACATTACTAGATATAGATTGACCGTCAAGTGTTATATCTAAACTAATATCTTGTGTCAATGATCCTACACTACTTGTTGCAGAAACACCAGTTAAACCCATTACATCTGCAGGAGATAATGATCCCAGACTAGATGAGATAGATAATCCAGTTGGTATTATAATAGGGTTTGAAGTTTCGTCTGTACTACCTAAAGAAACAGTAGCTCCAACTCCTGATATACCCATTACATCTGCAGGAGATAAAGAACCTACAGCAGATGTACCAGCTTGACCTGTAAGACCTTGTACAATTCCATCAGGATCTATTGCACCTACTGAAGAAGTTGCAGCTTGACCAGTTGGAACAACAGAAACGTTTCCAATCATTGTAGGATCACCAACGCTTGCTGTAGCTGATTGTCCTGTAATACCTTCTACATCTGCAGGTGATAATGCTCCAACAGAAGAAGTTGCAGACTGACCTGTTAAAATTATAGCAAAGTCATTTGCTTGACCCCATAATTCTTCACCCCAACCATCACGGCCCCAACCGACTTCGTTGTAAGCTTCTAAAGAACCTAGAGAAGCTGTCATTGATAAACCAGTTAATACAACTGAGTTGTCGTTTACTGCTCCCCATTCTCCAACGTTCCAACCAGTTCCGCCCCAACCGGTTAAGTTGAAAGCTTCTAATGAACCGACAGATGAAGTTAAACTTTGACCATCTAAAGTTACGACAGGGTTATTACTATCGCCCCAAGATTCTGAGTTCCAAGTATTTCTACCCCAACCATTTAATGTATAAGATAATAAACCTTCTGCATTTAGTGATGTTGTTAATCCAAAACCTGTAAGTGTTACACCGTTATCATTAACTTGACCCCACTCACCATTACTCCAATTAGTTCCACCCCATCCTGTTTGAGGTACACCCATGTTAGTTCCATCACCAACGGAAGAAGTTGCTGATTGTCCCGTGATTGAAACTGTAACAGTGTCTTGAGCACTCCAAGAGTTTTGGTCCCAAGTTAACATACCCCAAGTATCTGAGTCTACAGTATTTGCCTGACCACCCATTCCGCCATGGTTTGAACAATAATAATATAATGTTGGTGCAGAAGCTGCGACTGTTATTTGTGTATAAGCACCTGCTTGTCCTGGTGTGCCACTGGTAGTTACACCAGTTGTGTATTCAGTTCCACCAGCTGCGTCCGTAGCTGTTGCAAATCTTAAAGGGTGAGAGGAATTAGAACTATCTGCTTGATCAAATTTGTATATGTAACCTTCAGCTAGAGTAACTGTATCTTGTTGAACTCCATCAATGACATACTTATTGCCATCGCCGGTGCTCGCCACCGTTACTGTAAAAGTTCTAGTAACGGACATCCGTCGCTACTCCTTAAGCTATTCTGACTATAGCGTTAGATGCGTCTGCTGCTGGGAATTGAATTGTGAAAGTTCCACTTGTTACAGTTTTGTCTGATCCAAAATCAATTATGCAAACTGCTGGATCTCCTGAAGCTGAGTCATTGAAAATCATACAACCTCTTGCTGTGAAAGAAGCAGATGTAAAACTTGTATCTGCGAAATCACAAACTGCAGTTGTACTGTCAGCAACTGGTGTAACACTTGTAAGTGCATTTCCTTTTGCTGTGTATCCAGAACCTGATACTTCATTTGATGTTGTGTACGCTGTAGTTGCAGCTCCTAGTGAAGCTGAACTTGTGTACAGAGCTAAGTTGAATGTATTTCCAGAAGATGCTGTAAAATTGTGCACCCCTTTTAAAATTTCTACTTTGAAACTTGTACAAATTGCCGATGTTATTGCCATAATTTATTCTCCTAATTACGGTGACGGAGAAGGGACTGGTATACGAACGGTTCCGTCCGTGTAGTCGTCTCTTTTACGTCTACCAAGTTGCTCTGCAGCAAACTTCTGTACCTCTTGTTTATACTTATTTTCATATAGTGTCAACATATCTATTGGGCCTTTTAAATATCCATATGCTTCTACAAGACAAGCATATAACAAACCATTAGGAAAGTATTGACTGACGTATGTTGTAGCATTTGAACCAGATAACCCATCTGGGATAGTCTCATAATGAATCTTAAATTTATATGTAGTATCTGGGACTGGAGCAAATAATATTCTTCCTGACGTAGTATCTGAAGTACCAGTCGCTCCACCAAACATAGCGTAATATTTAGGTTTTCCAGTAGATGTTTCCGCAGGAATATATTCCTGTAAATAGGTTTCATCTTTTTTCTCTAAATAAGAGTTAGATCCGGTCGCTGCGGAAGTCGAGTCGTATACCTGTATCCCTTTTATAAAAAGAGTTTTAGCAGGTGTATTTATTGTAGATTGTCCTGTGATCAAGTTACCTAGCTGTTGTTTTTTATATGCATCAAGTGGTATGTCTCTCAAAATTTTAAATTCTGCGTTTTCAATAATATCATCTGTAACTGTAGATGTTAGAACGTTTGAATCTGTTTCAGTATAACTTAAAATAGCTGCTGTTAGTGTTGTGTATGTAAATCCTGACATTATGGTGTTAGTGTAACTGGTCCTGCAGTTATACTTCCTCCTCCTATTTTTGTTGTAGCTGTGGCTGTACCACTAGCTGTAAAAGTATAATTATTAGCATTTGTAACTGTAATTGTAAATCCCGAAGCGTTATTAATATCAGAGTCTGAAATACCATCTTGGCCCTCTCCATTTCTAAATCTAACAGTATCACTAGTAGATCTACCATGGTTTTCTTCAAATACAGTCACCACTTGGGAACCACTTGTTATAGATAAAGGATTTAATGTCAATAATCTTGCTACAGCAGGCTCAGTTCTAGCCGGTCTTGCATTTAATAAACCCTGTGGGTCAGCTGAATATGGTCTAGGCTCTAATTGTGGTTGTTTTGGTTCAAACTCAGAAACATGGACTCTAGCGCCATTCCACTCGATAACCATTTCAGAGTATGGAAACTCTAATCCTGATCTGTCTGAAATAAATTTTGCATATTTACCTGAGGATAATGCCATTATGCCTCCGGATAATAAACTTTAGGACTAATATATGTACTAGATGGAGAGCCGTCTTCTGACAATGCTCTTTGTAATTCATCTTCATATAACAGTTTCATTTGTTGAACTAATTGTGGTTTAAATTTTTGTGATAAATAAAATGCTAAACCAGAAGCCATACAAGGTACAAATCTATATGGAACATCTGCTGCATTTGTATAGTCTCCTACATCTTGAATTCTTTTTACATAATAATAATTTATAAACTTACCTGCTTCTGTAGAACCAGGAGTTAGATATAAAGTGATTGTAACTCTATCAATAAGTCTTTGTACAAAATATTGAGTTGGTGTTCCTTCTGAAGTTTTATTTGATAAAGCTTGATATGCAGATCTTGCTATTTTAGTTAATGGTGTATCAACATTATTGTTTCTATAACTAGCTTCTAATACATCATCAACACCATAAACTGCAGTAGTGCTTGAAGTACCATCACCTGTTGATCTAAACATTGTGTATGTTGCTTGACCATCTACTAATGTAATACTGTTATTTGCTACTTCCCAATAGTGAAGACCACGATTAGCCCACTCTTGAAACATTATATTTAAAGATCTTCTTGCTTGACGTAACTGATTACCAGATACACCTTGCATACCTATTCTTTCATATGCTTCTTCGATTATTTCATCGATAGCAAATGTTTTATCAAACGTTGTAGTTCCAGAGGTAGTGTTAGCCATTTAGCCTCCTACTTGTCTATTAATAACGTAGCCGCTTCAATATTTGTAATAGTAGAAACTTTCATTCCGCCTGGAAAAAGTACGCCATCCTCTGGAATGTTAAATGCAAAGACATCACCATTTGGACAATCTCCTTGAAATAAAGTTGTACTATCAGTGTTGTCTTGTAGGACTATAGTTCCAGCTCCGCCAGCATCAGAAGCAAGAATAAGTCCTCTTAGTCTTGTTCTTCCTGCGAATACTGCACCAGTAGCTGTAACTCTTACTGCTTTTACATCACTCTTCATAATTTTATATTCTCCTAAATTTAAATGTGGGGCCGAAGCCCCACACTAAATTAATTATTAACTTACTGCCGCGCTAAACGGTGTTGCTGGTGTACCAGTACAACCAGACTCTACATCAACTTTCCATTGAGTAGAACTAATTGCAGTACACGTAACTTTTGCAAAAGTTACACCACCAGTTGTACTACCATTTAAAGTAATAGTGTCTGATGCTGCAACAGTTTCAAAACCAACCATGTTGTCAGAAGAGTCGTCAATAAATTTTGCGCTTCCTACCATAACATCGTTAGAGTTTGCAACTTGTACAACAAAATCTCCAGTCTTAGTAATTGATGCAAAAATTTCAAAACTTGCACCTATGTTACTTAGATTGTTTAGATCTGCTCCTGGTCCTGCAACTGCAGAATCAGAGTTAGCGTTGATTGCTGGTAATGTGTAAGTTACTGCTCCAGCAGCATTATTATGTACAATTCTTCCCGCGTGAGAAGCAACTGTTAATGATGTGCTCGAATCAGCATCTACAACATTAGCCGGACCTGTAGTAAAAAATCCATTTTTAGATATTACTGGTCCTTGGAACGTAGTATTTGCCATAGTGTTATCCTCCTAGTTACGTTTATGTAGTCTCTAGGCCGTCGACTATACGCGTCTACATAAACTTATTATTGTATAGTGATTATTTTATATACTAGATTTGAGTAGAGCGCAAGAGAGCCTACAATGTGAATTGAATTTATTCAACGATGTAGCTTTTTGTTTAAGTAGCTACTGAAACTTGTGGTTCAGAATCTTCTATCTTATTTAGCAGATGCTCTCTTTTTGCTTCTGCAAGTTTTATATGGCTAATTACTTCTCTGACTTTTCTGTCAATCTTAACCATATTGAGAGTATATCTACCCTCTTTAAGATGCTCCTGTTCCCACTCTAAGTCCAGACCCCTCTTCTTTGTGTAAAGGGTCTCTAGATGTTGTTGCATCGATAACTTCCTCATAAGTTATTCTCTTTACTCTTGGATCATTCATTTCTCCAAGATTGTCCCATTTTATATCACCTTTTCCTAATTTGTCAATAATAGCATTTTCGATATCCAATGGAGCGTCTATGCAATTTATAACAAAATCTGCGTGTAATTGATAGGCAAAGATTTGTACTCTGAAGTTTTTAGGGTGCATTTTTCCTTTCTATTCTTTGATTGTGGCGGAACTATGTCCCGCCACAAAATTATTGATTAAGCACCTGGTGATGCAAAAATACCTCTAGGGTCTGATACGCCAAATACGTATCTTTCTCTAGCTT
>VMHT01181449.1_pt1 | contig 29898 bp, 44 predicted proteins | sample 4693611 | NCBI WGS metagenome assembly VMHT01 (sample SAMN12280063, study PRJNA550983) | marine metagenome | isolation source: seawater sampled from same location over 5 years 0.02-0.2 micron viral filtrate | place: USA: collected off the coast of southern California halfway between the port... ... | reverse complement strand
GCTTAAGAATCCTCCACCAGCTTTTGCGCCACCACCAAACATCTGACCTAGACCGCCCATAAATCCACCTTCTTTACCACCGAACATTTTACCTAATGCTCCATCTTTTCCAAATAGTGATTTACCTAGTTTACCAAAAACAGACTCTTCTCCGCCAAATAAATTCATACCTGTTTTGTGAAAAGCTCCGCCTTCTCCGAATATTTCTCCAAAAGAATTCTTTACTGTATCGATATATCCACTGATAATACCGCCACCTTCTCCGTCTTCATCTTTTCTGCCGAATATCTTACTAAAGAAACCGCCCTTCTCATCTCCTGTTTTATTATGTACTCCATAATCATCGTTAAATAAAGTATCATTATCTGTTAAGTCATTATACTCTTTCTCTAAATTGGTAAGATTAGTTAAATCCATTTTCATAGTCTTGTCAAAAGCCTGAGCATGTCTTTGTAGTACTAATTCTAATTGGACTACATGGTCATCATGTACCTGCTTTATTGCCAAAGCTTCAGGAGTCAGTTTTACTGTGTCTTCTTTTCCCATTCCTAGTAAACCTTTTAGTCCACCCGTTGCTCTTTCCATGATACTTCCTGCAACATTACCAGCGACATCTTTTTTTATTCTTTCCGCCATTTTTCTAATAGCATCAGTTCCTGAGCCGCCATCAATTATATCTGTTAAGGCAGTGTTTCCAGCAGAATCAAAGCTTTCTACCATAGTTTTTCTAAGTTGGAAAAATCCATCAAGTTGATTTTTTAACACAGTTAGTTGTGCTTCCATAACTTCTTTTTGAGTAATTAATTCTTGTGTGTGTTTTTCATAAGTATCTTGCTGGTCATCTTGTAAATTTGTTAGCTCAATCTCTCTAGCTAAAATCTGTGCACCAAGTGCATTTGCTTCTTTTTGTGTATTTTCAATTTTTAAACTTGTTATAAGTCTTTTTGTGTGAGAATCACTTAATTGACCTAAAAGCATTGTTTCTACCTTATGTAAATTACCCATGGCTTTTTGAAGTTTTGCTTGTTTATTTAATATGTCATAGGTATCTGCTACTAATTTTCTATTGTCTAGTAAAAGTGCTGCTTCTTCTTCAGTAAGACCTAATCTTAGTTTTAGAAGCGTATTTGCAACTTTTGATATCTCTAAACTAAATCCTAATTTTCTTGCTCGTTCTATTTCTGCTTCGGTTAATAATTTTTCAAACAATAAATTATCTTCTTTATTATCTCCTACTACATCAAGAGCTGCATCATATTGATTAAATACTTGTCCCAAAGCTGCTCCTATTTTTCCAAACTCATTTGGTTTTGGTAGTGATAAATTTATTAATTCTTGTAAATTATCAATAGGCTCTTTCATATCTGATATTGATTGAACAAGAGTTTTTACTGGGTCTATTCCTTTATCTAAAGTAGTAAATAAAGCTTGACCAATAGCAGTTAATTTTATTAATTTTTGGTCTCCTTCCCTTACTTCTTCAAAAAATGAACCAAACCCTATACCTACATCTAGTAAAGCTGTTTTAATATCGTTCATTCCATTTTGAAACTCAGCTGAATCTGATTTTTTGCCTGCCATATTATCTAAAGCTTCATTTACTTTTGCTATTGCCCCTGATACAGCCGATATTTCCATGCCAGCCTCATATGAACTAAGTTCGTCAGGTTCTGCTCCTTGCATTGCAGCTTCCTTAGCTCTAACTTGGTCTAAAGCGGCATATATAAAGTCATTTAAAGCACTAGAGCCTTCGGCTCCTTTACCTGCAGTTCTACTAGTTCTTAATGCCTTGACAACTTGTTCCAGCATAATACTTGAGGCTTCTTTTCTTGATGCATTGTTCACATTTGCATCTAACAAGTCTTTTTCTAGTTTTTCAACAGTTACTTCTCCTAAAGTTTTAATATCTGTTTGTGCTAATATATTTGATAAGTGTTCCAGAGCATTTGCCATTTCCATCATAGGTGCAACACCTTCTCTTATGGTATCACCTATAGCTTTTAATTTAGTTACTTCAAAACCGTTTATTGCTCTATTTAACTCTTCTGCTTCTTCTCTTGAAGATTCTGTTTTCTCTTTTAAAGATTGTACAGCTTCTTTTGCTTTTGCAACTCCAGGCAACATATCATAGAACATAGTACCAATAGAGTAAGCAAAAAAGGCTCCCATTGCAAAGTTTGCGGCAACTCCTAAAAATCTAAGTTTTATTGCGGCTTTTTGTGCAAAACCAACGATACCTCCAAAAGTGTTTGCTGCTATAAGTTTTAATCTTATTAATCCTTTTTCTGCCATTATAACGCCAGAATTAAGATTTATTCCTACTTTTTTACCTGTAACTTTTGATGATAGTACAATTTTTTTATACGCTGCCTCTTGAATAGCTACTTGCCTTTTCATAGACCTTCCTGTTGCAGCTTCTTGTTTTTTAAGACTATTTATATGAGCAGTTATAGACCTTTTTTGGTTTGCAGCAGATTTTTCAAAGAATACTTTTTCATCTACTCCTCTTTTCTTTAACGATGCTCTAAAAGCTTTTGATACTTTATTTGTTGCAGATGTTTGTACGGTACTTAATTTTTTGTATTTTCTACCATTATTCTCTAGTTCAAAATTTAAATCTTTTATTCTTTGTTTTGAAGTATTTGTCCAAGTTTCAACTGCAGTTCCTGCTCTTGATAACCCTGGTATAACATCGTTTGCTAATCTAAGTGCAAATATGGCTAAAAAACCACCTAATATTAATTTGTTTCTATCTAAAAATCCTATAAGAGCATTTATAGCTGGTAAAACAGCTCCACTTATTGCAATACCTATATCACCTAATGAAGTAGTAAAAGCACTAATCTGGTTTGTTAAATCATCTGCCTCTGGTCCAATTGCCCCAAAGTTTTGTTCTAACTGCTTATTAACTTCGTTATAAACAGCTGTTCTTCTTTGAGCAATAGTAAGTTTATCAGCACTTGCACCTATACTTGCAGCATAGTTTCTTGTAGCTATGTCTAGTCTTAAAATGACACCAAGTTCATCGAGTAGTTCTGGTTCGGCTTTTGTCACACCACGAATCAATCTGTTGAACGAATCTACCATATCTCGACCTAAAGCAACTGAAGCATTTTTTGCTCCTACTGTTAGTCCTTCTATTTGTTCTGCACTAAATCCTGCTGCTGTAGCGATAGCTGTTTGTTGTGCGGCTGTTTGAAAATCAAGCAATCCATTCGCTGCTTCTCTAACATTATTTGTTATTGTAAGCATAGACTTACCTGTAATTTCTGTAAGTCTTTGGAAACCTTTGATTTGTTGTTGAATATTCTGTGCGTTTTCTAACGCTCTGAATGCGGCTGTTACAGCAAAGACTGTTGATGCAAGAATCGCGTAGGACTGCACGAGGCCGCCAGTACCTTGCTGTAAACGTGAAAATGATTTGGACGCAGATTCTGTACGTCCGGACATGGATTGTAGATTTCTACGAGTATCTCCTGTAGATTTACCCAGTTTGTCTACGTCTTTACTTGCTGATTTGGCTCTTCTACCTAACTGTTTTAGAGTACCGTCATCGGTGACCTCAAAACTTATAATTGCGCCTTTTTTCTTCTTTGTCATTACCTTTTCATTTTAGCTTTACGCTCTTCTGCATCTCTTTTTGCTTTTATGGATGCGTTAATCTTTTCAGAATTATAATATTCAATATGTTTCAAGAAATACAAAGACTGCTTTGAGTCTTCTATATCTAAAACGTTTAAGTAAGTTTCTAAGGCTGAGTAGTCTTTTCCGAGATAGTAGCCATTCATACCATCCCATCTTTCAGATAGAAAGTCATGAAGCATAAACGCTTCTTGAACTTCCAATGGGAAAATACTTCTATCTACAGGCATTTTGTCTGGGTCAGGTTCTTGATTTAACTGCTCACAGACAGCTAGATATTTTTCTAGGTCTATACCTGTATCTTTATAGCTTCTTTTTATAAGTGCAAGTATATAATTTACTTGCTTTGCGTAAAATTTTCCAAATCGCCTACAGTATCAGTTACCCATTGGTCAAAATCGCCTGAGTTCTTCATTAATAACTCAGCATTTTCTGCTGTGTATTGAAGTTCTTCTTCGGGGTCTTGTCCACTTACATCTACCAATAGAAACTCTTCTAAGTAGTTATATTTTAAACCTGTCCATCCTTTTATAATTGAACTAACGTATTCTACTAAAAATAGTTCTTCATCGAGTGAATCTTCAAAAGCTCTTGTCTTTTTGTTAAACTTTTGTTTCATACATTTGTTTCTAAGTTTAACTAATTCTTCTCTACTTAAATATGTTAGGTCAACTGAAAAGCCATCATAACCTGGATAGTCAATTGATACTGTCTTGCTTGGAGTTAATAAACTCTTGAGCGAAACGGGTTGTGTTTTTACTTCTTTTTGTTCTGTCATTTTTTGTCCTAAAAAGTGGGAGGGTCGAAACCCTCCCGAGTTTTATTAATCTACTTTATATGTTACTTTAACTTCGTTAGTTGCAGAGGCTGCTGTTGCTGATGATAAATCACTAGCTAAACCGTGGAAAGCCACGTCTACTGATACTACATCTTCAAAACTATGAGTCGGTAACTCTAAGTGTGCTTTTGGTACATCAACTACTACTCTAGGAGTAGCTGCTGTTGAACCGCCGATTCCGAAAGCTAAATCAAAAGCGTTAGTAATAACTCCTCTTGATTCTTGAAGCTTTTCGAATAAGTCCATAGAACTATTAGAGTCTGAATTTAGATAACAAGTAAAGTTACCTGAGACACTTCTAGTTCCAGTTACATGACCAATCGGTAGGTTTACTGTACCTAATGTTTCTGGTGTTAAATATGTGAGATTATTCTCAATTGTTATATTTCCACCTGTTAATGTTATACTATAAGCTTGGTCACTTGCGCCTAAGGAACCTAATGTCCCTGTAGATTCTGAAGCATCATAAGTTATAGATAAATCTGTTAATTTATTTCTGATAAAGTTAGTTGTTGTACCAACTCCTTCAGCAATTAATCCTTTAGGGGCCGCAGTGTTATCAGTTGATGTATCTAATGCAGCTACTTCCTCTATTGTTTTACCATTTCCAGACCATGCGATTTGAGCAATACCTTCTATATCAAAATCAATTGATGCAGAACCTACTGAACAATCTGATAGTTTGTAAATAGTTACGTCGCCTGAACTTGCAAATGATGTAGGTGTAGCATCTTTTGCAGCTCCTAGTACGAAGAACATGTTGAATGTTCCTACTTGTACGTTATTGGAATTTGCAAAATCAAAAGCTAAACCGCCTGTGCCTGTTCCTGATGTGAAGTCTCCTCCACATGCTTTGTCATAGTCTTTTGCAGTTAAAGCTGCCCATAGTGGGCCTTCTACTGCAAAATGAGCATTAGCTGCGGAGTGTTCTCCACTAGCAAAAGCTGCTGCACTACCTGACTTTGTAGGTCTCATATAAGTACTAAAGCTCCATTCTGCAGGCGCGAAAGAGTCAGTAAACATTGCTCTGCCTCTCTTACTGTATCCTGCTGAAGTTGCTGCTTCGCTTAATGTCACCTCTGAAGTATTTGTGCCTTGGCTAAAAGAAAACCCATCTAATACAGGTATCTCATACAGAGCTGTATTTGCTGTAGTGCTATCTTCTGACCATTCCATAAATACTTTGGTATCTCTACTAAAGAAAAATGCCATTCTTTTCTCCTAATTAATATCGAATCTCTAAGGTGATTTCTCCTACACCTAGAGGCTCCAATACGCCTTCATCTGTATCTACAGTACCAATTGTTGTTTGTACTGTATTATGAGATGTTCCTGTTGAATCATAGTATGTTAGTGGGTCGTTATCCTCTATTACCGTTTCAACATCTTCTAACAATTCTTCGAGTGCTTCGATAACATCATTATCATCTGAAACATAACATCGAACTGTTATTCTTAAAAATCTAAATCTAAAACCCGCTCCTTCATATTCGCGTGTTTCAGTACCTGCTCCAACATGTATTGTTGGAAATTCGTTTACTTCGTCCCAAAACTTAAGTCGTCTTTCTACACTCGCAACTGAAGTTCTAAAAGGTGCGCTACCATTTATTTCTTCTAGTTTTAAACAGAGTGCTTCAACTATGGCACGACGTCGCGTGGTATGTTTCCTTGCTAGTGTCGATTCCATTATTGTATCTCTATTCCGAACCTTGCTCCAACTAATGCTGTAGCTGCTTGTCTAATTGACCTTTTTATTAATCTCTCTGGGTCTCTCTGAGCTGTATACATTTTTCCTCCTGGAGCAAAAGTTTCATAAGGATTATTCATGTAACTTGCTTCAATCATTGTATTTCCACCTCTAGGCCCTTGTGTTATATTGTCTACCCTTACTGAGTTTGCAAATCTTCCTGTTCTATATCGTAATGCAGGAGATACCATATTTCTTGCTACTGTTTGAGGTAACATTTCGTTCAATAAAGCTTTTAGTGCCATTGGATTACTACGTCCTTCTGTTCTCATTCCCGAAGATACTCTAGGTAATCCTTTTCTTGGTGTTCTTTTTGCTGGCTTAGTAGTCTTCTTACTTTGTACCATTCCTGTATTACCTTTTTTAGGAGTTTTCATTTCTGAGAAAAGTTTTTTATTAACTTTTAGTCTCATGTCAGGGCGTGCCTTATGAGGAAATAGATTTTGTATTATAAATTTTGGTCCTTCTGCTATAACATTATCTATAACACTTGGACTTCCTCCTACTGTTAACACATCAAAAGGATGATTTTCCATGTGTTGCTTTACAAAGTTATTTACATTTCTCTCAACTCTGTCTAGCATGGAGTTTATTGTTCTAGTTAATCTATTATCTACTCCTCTATCCCAATCTTTCATAGCATCTGTATAAGCTGCTCCTTGAAAGTTAGACCCTCTACCTAGTGCAAAACTTACTGTAATTACATTGTCTAAAACGTAACTATTTGTGCTCGGGTTTCTAGTTCTACTGTTTCTAGTAGCCAGTACTCTTATAGGGTTTCTGCTCCATCCCATTTCTATATGAATTAAATCATTAAAACTTGATACTACTACTTCTCTTAAAGTTTCATCGGGAGTTATTTGATTTAACTCATCAATTAAAGACTCAATCTGTCTACTTGCTTTTGGCATGGCTTCTTCAACACCTACCATTCCTAAAGTAGTCTTATCATCATCTCTATTCGGACCTCCATGGTGTCCGTGCATAGCACTTTTTATATCTCGTCTATCTGAAGCACCGATACTAATACCTGTTTTTGCTTCGAGAGCTCTTAAGGCTTTATTTTTAGCTTCTCCTGTAGCTCTTTTTTCTTTACTACTAGCTGCTTCTCTTGTTCCTGTTGCTCTAGATACTTTAGTTACTACTACTCCACCTTTGCCAAATGGAGTTGATATATGAAAAGGTTCATTACTTTTTTTAAATTCTTTTCTAAGAGTTTGATTAAAAGCTGCTCTCATTGTGTTTGCATGCTTTCTTTCCTCTACAGGAATGTTTGCTTTAACCATAGCAAACTCACACCATTCTTCTATGTACTTTTTATCATATACATAGGATTCTATCATATTTTGGCTTAATTCTTTTCTAGTTTTTCTTTCTGTAGATTGAATAATATTTAGTATTTCTGCTTTTAATTGTCGTATTGCCATTAAATAACAACTTTATACAAATCAAGTACTCTTTTGATATGGTCTGGAAAATCAGTACTATTTCTAATTCCAGCAGTCCCTTGATTCTGTAACTGAGCGCCACCTAGAGTTCTTCTTTCTTTATGCTCGTCTTTCATGTAATAATTTACTAAGTCGAACAGAGCTAGTTGTAAATCTTTTGGAGTACTTGCGTAACCTGCCTTATATGTGATTTTAACAGCACCTACACCTTTCTTCCAACTTATTGGATTACCAGTTGTATTAGTTCTTATAATAGCATCGGCTTCTTGGTCTATATAATACTCATATTTAGTTGTAAGTAATTCTTGATAATCATCTGAATAACTTGTTCTTTCTTCCACTTTATTAATTGATACTAACGGACTCTCGCTGACTATTATCGTTGATGTGTAGTTATCCTCAATTGTAAAAGTTTCTACTTTATTTGTACTGTAGTAATCAAGAAATGATACTCCACAGTATTTTTTAACTAAATCAGATATTTGAGGTACAATTATTGCAAGACGGTCGTCGTCTTTCTCGCCTCTTAGGCCTTCTGCGTCTTTGTATTCATTTACTGTAATTAAATCTGCCATAGTTAAAAAGTGGTGGGTTTAAGGTAACCCACCAAAACCTTATTGCTAATATTAGTCAGCTTTATACATCCAACCCCACTTAGAAGTTGCACCGTCGATTAGGTCGGTAAAACCTATTCTTTGAGAAGCCACTAGGACTCTTCTTTGGTTTGCTACTTCGTAGTCTGATTCAATAGTAACGCCTCTTAATCTTGGCATTACATAGTTTCTTGGGTTAACTGCGATAGCTCCAAATTTAGCTACTGCTGGAGTAGCGAACTCGTCACACATTAAGACTCTAGAGCCATAAACCTGTCCGATTTCACCATTTAGCTTAGTAGCCATGTCGCCAACTAGGTTAGCGTCTTGGAATTCTGCATCTTCTAATAATTCATAGTAAGACCTTTGTGAAACAATATATATTACTTCACTTGGGTTTATACCATATTTACCCATATTCTTTCTCATTTCAAGTAAGTCAGTTGCTACAATTTTATCAGAAGCAAAAGCTGTACCTGATTGTGTGTAGTCTGAATCATTTCTTGCTAAGTGTAAAAGACCTTCAAAAGCTGCACCTGAAGTACCATAAGCACCATCAGCATCGTCACCAGCTAGGACAGCATTCTCTATGCCTCTAGCGTGTGCTCTCACCATTGATTCTCTAATTAAAGGAAGAATCGGTAAGATTGCATCTTCTTCAGTTTCATTACCTAAGTAAGATTGTGAGATTAATTTTTTGGTTGAAAGAGTTCTTTCAGTCATGTCTACGCCACCTGCTGAACCAGGGTTATAAGCGTCTCCTCTTTCCTGTAAGTTACCATGTGGTGAAGAACCACTAGCTGTTTGTCCTGCTGCAAATTCAGCATAACCAGCATCTGGTAGGATTGGGATAATCATGTTAGCAGAAGTCATAGCGATTTCTCTAAATAGAGGTGCTAAGACTAATTCATTTTGAATATCTCTTTCGATTTGTGTTGATACGATTTGCTCAAAGTCTGCTGAAGAAACGCCAACACCACTATGTGCGTTAACTTTTTCCATTACACCTTTTGCATAATCACTGTTCCATCCTTTACCAGTAGCTAAACCAGCAAATTTTGCATCAATGATATCATTCTCGTAAGCTTTTTTCCAGTCGCCTTGACCTTGTCTGTCGTTGAAAATTCTTTTTGATTCTCTGATTGACATGATTTCTTCTGATTTCTCAGCTAGTTGCTTCTCTAATCCGTCCACAACTGTTTTTAAGTCTTCATGTTGCTCAGAAACTCTTTTTTCTACGTCATTCATAAGTCTCTCAGCGCCTGTTAAGCCAGCTTCGATAATAGTTTTTTGCTCGTCCTGTTTTGCTTCTTGAACAGCCTTTTCATTAGCCTCTACTTCAGCTTGCTTTTCAGCCTGCTCTTGTAGTGCTTTTTCTTCTGCTGCTTTTTGCTCGGCTTGTTTCATTGCTATTTTAGCTGCAGTATCCTCTGCAACTTTTTTCGCAAATGCTTCCAAGTCGATTGAAGTTTCAGGAGATTTTTTCTCTTCTGACATATCAGTCTCCGTTGATGAGGATTTCTCCTCGCTTGGCTGCTCAATTTTAACAGCGTCTGCTGCTGCGGTTGAGTTAGCCTGTAATATTTCTTTTTGGTACTTTCTGTATTCATCCATACTATCAAATGACTTGCTTAGTCCAAAGGTTGCCCCTTGGTTGCAAGGTACTGATACTACAGAAACTTCAAAAAGTTCCGCGTCTTTAATTTTGAATCCATCACTCTCAGTTAGATATTCAGAATCTTTACATCTGAATCCGACTGAAAATGCTCCCAGGACTCCATCTTTCACTAAATGAGTAATGTCACCTGCGGCTTTTGATATCTTTGCGGTGATATCTAAACCTTTATCTGTGACTTCTAAACCAGTTGCTCTACCGATAGGTTTGTTGTAGTCGTGGTTAAAAAGAATGATTGGATTACTTTTGAAGTTTTCCAATCCGCCTTTTGTCCATGCCTCGCTTTCGATTATATCTCCAGCTCTATCTAGTGCATTTGTACTTGCAGAACCTTTGATGTTTATTCCACCATCTTCGGTTTCGCCTAGTGATTTAAAAGTACTCGTCCAATGATAAATTTTGTTACTTGACATCCTTTTTCTCCTTCTTAACAGTTTTCTTAGGAGCTGGTTTTTCAACTACCTTTTCTACTGCTGCTACTTGGACAGGGTGTCTTTTCTTCATAGCAGATAATACTCTATTCCAAGAACCAAATGCTCTTCTAAGCAAATAGTCTTTAACAGGTACATCATTACCATGAGATTTATATTCAGGTAAATCCATTACTTCAACGCCTTTTTCGGCCATGAAATCGGATAAAACCTTTATCATCTTGTCTTTTGTCATAATTATTCTTCCTCGCTTGGCGGAGTTTCTTCCGGCCTGCCACCTTCTTCTGGGTTTGTGGCTGAACCTGCGATATTCGCAGGAACTCTTGGTGTATCAAACCCTTCAATAGTCTCAAGTCTTAACGCCTCCCTTGCTTCATTCGGTGTCATTATACCTGTGTTGACAAGTGTGGCGTAATAGCCTGCTTGGTCTCTTAACTCTGGTTGTAAAGCAGGTATACCTGATACATTTTCATCAAGTTTGAAACCGAAATATCTCTCGAAAGCATACGCTATTTTGTTAATAATAGGTAGTATGGTTTCTAAATAATATAGACGGTGGTTAGGCCTTAAGTTGGCATTATTACCACTATCCATTAATATTGGTGGAACTCCTATTGCTTTTAGAATTATTTTTTCGTTAGAAGCTATTGCTTCTTGGAAGTCTAAATCTTTGAAGTTAACTTCAGTTAGGTTTTCCACTGTTAATCCGCCATCTAAAAATAGCGGTCTTCTACCACCTGACTGAGGATTGTATCTTGCAACCCAAGCCTGTAACATTCTTTCTTTAATTTTCTCTGAAAGAGTGTTTGGTGACTTTAAAACTAGTCCTGGAACTGCTCCATTTTTAAAGAAGTTGTCCTGAAACCTTCTCATGCTACCCATTAATTGCATAGTTCTGAGTGCAGGTTTTAATCTAGGTACTCCTCTATAAATAGAACGGAAACTGTTTTCTTTAATATGAATTATTTCTGATGGCTTATAATCAATAGAGTTGTCATAAGTATATTTTTCAACATACTGTTTGTCATCACTATATATGGTTACATGCTCTGCTGGAAGATGATACAGATGTGCACCATCAAAGTAGACAAATATATTTCCATCAATTAGTAAGTCAATTATCAGATTTCTTTTAAATGTACTTACGTCTTGAAATGGATTTGGTTCACTATTTAGTAATAAATCTACTCTACTTCTTCGTATGTTCTTTACAATAGGAGACGTTCCTATAATCTTATCGCCAATATCGAAAGGTACTTCAGCAGTATCGTCAACTACCATGTTGACTGCTCTGTTTACTATCTCGATAGTTTCGTAAGCATTTCTATAACTTATCTGATGCTCACGACTTTCAATGGTCATGCCCTCGTTTCTAGCAATAACATATTGAGCAGGATTATCTTTTTCCTCTCTATCTATTCCTAAAAATCTATCATACCATGCCATATTTTTGTCTCTGTATTTCAACCCATTTCTGTTGCTTTTTTGCTGTTACCAACTTGGGTCGTTTGCCGTATATACTATGTAATCGTAAATGATGTTCATGACATAATGTAACAGCTTGATTATATATTTCGTCTTCTTTTTCTGCGATAAATTTTATTCTAAGGTCTAATATTTCTTGTTCAGATTCTATTTTTATCTTATTTACTTTCATCCACTGCTCTAATAATTCAGTTAATCCGTAAAAATGATGAAAGTCTAGATTCTTCGTACTTCCGCAGATGTGACATTCCGTTGCTTTATTATATTTAGACTTGGCCTTGTCACGAACATACTTTACTAAATCTCTTTTTAAATCCATAAACCTACTCGTTATAAAGATAATTTTAGCAAAATTTTAAGTTCATGTCAAGAACTATTTTTTCAAGGGGTAGATTAGAATGTAGTGACACTTGTCTCGAATGAGTATAGCGCGTATCGAATGGCGTCTGCCATGTGAGATGCATAATTGTGTTTGGGTTTTTCTTTTAATAAGTTAGGATTTGGGTCCCACTGATATTGGTCTAAACTTGATATAGATTCACGACAAGCTTGATGAACTATTAATTTATCATTATCCACTACTCCAGCTACGTGTCCTATACCGTCTAAAACAGATTTCTTTGCATTGATAGTAGTGATATCATAATTTTGTGCAAAATCGAACCTTGTTTGCTGAGCAGCAGAATCAATGTAAATGTAATCTATGTCCCACTTCTGAATTAGTTTCTGAATCTCTATTGCATGTTGTTCTGTAGTTCGTTCTGCATCAAGATATTCATCCAGTAAGTAGTATGTTTCTGAATCCCAATCATATCCGAAAACACAGAAAGCCGTGGGGTCTTTGTAACCAACGTCCATTCCTGCGAAGATATCCATTCTCGAGGTATCTATTTCTGATAAATCTGATAAACACTTTTCATGATTGAACGCCCATACTTGACCTTCAAACACATTGAAGTCCGCCATATACTCTTGATTAAACTCAGCTTCTGACATCGTCTTCTTTGCTTCGATTATATCTTGCTCAGATATTCTAGGGTTCTCGTGATATGTTGCCTTGATACTTGCCCATTCTGGAAACTCATCTGAGAATCCTCTGTACCAAAACTCTGCAAACCAATTATTTCTACCCCTTGGAGTAGATATAAAGAGTGCTTTTGAGTTTTCTTTATCTAGTGTGGGCCTGAGCGCAACATTGAAAGCATCCCGCCCGTCAACGAGAGCGGCCTCGTCGAATATGATGAGGTCATAAGACCTACCCACGACCGAGTCAACTTGGTTAACGGAACCCATACGAATCGTACTATGGTTTGAAAGTTCAATAACTTTATCTTTTGCATTGTCTCTTAATACCTCTAAATCAAAGTGCTTAATTAATTGCCTTTGTAAATCAAATGAAATTTGAGAAAGTGAATAGTTGGGTGACATCAATAATACATTAGCTCCTGGAACTAAAGTAGTTAATTGACCTATGATATTGGCAATGTAGGTTTTACCTTGCCTTCTTGAAACTGCGGCAGTAACAAAACGATACTTTGGATTATTGATTGCATTTATAATTCCATGCTGAGAACTATTAGGTGTAATTCCTAACAAGTTCATATATCCATCAATAGGTAATTTTATAAATCTTCTATCATCGAACTTCATAATGTGGTCTGAAACCACATCCGTTCTGCTTATTTCAATCAATGTATTGTCTCGTCTTCAAATATGTATTCGTTATCTTCTTCGCTTAGTATTCCCGACTCTTTAGCTTTTTCGTATAAGTAGCAATAAGCTGCGGCTAAGTTTTTAAAATTCTCCTCTCCATTTGTGAGGTTTCTTTTCTTTTCTGCGTTTAGCATTTGTGCTAGGAATTTACCTGCATTTACTAAACTTTCATCCAACCATAATTTTCTGCCGTCTGCTTTCATTTATTCTCCTATACTTGTAGTAAATCGTTTGAGATGTGGTCATTATGTTTTGTTGGAATATATGGCCACTTCATATACTCCCATGCAACACTATATCTATAGTCTCGACTTTTATTCTCATAGCACCCATGTATTAGATTGGGATGAAAAAATACTGCAAAAGGCTCATCTAGTTCTAAATCTATTACTTCTTCATTGGTTTTAAGGTCTATCCACTTAATCCATTCTTGATGCGATTGCCTATCATGATTAAGTACGCCTTGTTTATGAGATTCTTTTACTATTCGTAAACATCCACTTTCTTTTGTTGCTCCATTTACAAAAACATCACAACTTATTAGTTTATCTGGATGTGCTTCAATATAGTAATTGTCTTGGTGCCAGCTTACTGACTTTCCTTCTCGTGGAATCATTGGAAAAAACTTAGATATATAAGTACTTAAGTGATTTGTTCGTAGTAATGTTCTTGCTACCTTTAATAATTTAGGATTTCTACCTAATTTTTTAAAAGTTTCATTATATTTCATCGCTCCTTGTAACATCATAGGGTTATACGGAGTGTTCATTAGCCAATTTTCTTGTGTATGCGCCGAAATAGTCTTTGCATATCTAGTCAAAGTGTTACATGTGAGGTTGAGCTCTTCATGTTCCTCTTTACTTAGAAAGTTTTTTACAATTAAATAACCTTTTTTACGGAATTGACTAATGTCATAGTTCACTTTTTACCATTTTACCTTATTTGCCCAGTAAGCAGCTGACATTTTGCCTTTAGCAATGTTTCTTCTATGTCTAGCTTTGAAACTTTTACGCTTCATCTTCATTCTACGTGACTCTCCTGCTTTAGGTTTGCCCGCAGTCTTAGCTCCTTTCTGTCCAAATCTTATTGTTTTGATTTTACCGCCCACCTTTGCCACAACTATATGTGATTTAGTTCTGTGACCTGGTGTTCTTTTTGGTTTGTTGAAACCTGAGACTCCTGCTCTTTTTAATCTAGGGTCTCTTTTACGTCCTTTCTTACGTGTAGGCATTTCTACCTCCTACGTAATATTCTGCTATGTCCTTTTTTGCTGAATCTAGCTTTTTTAGGATTCTTTGTTTTACCGAATCTAGGACCGATAGCTTTTGGTGCAGATGCGTATCTCATTGCTTCCATACTTCCTGCTTTTCTGCTATTTACAGTAGCTCCTGCTGCTGCATTCATGTCTCTAGTAACTCCTCTTTTGAGTTTGTGTTTACGGATTTTCTGTGTGCTGTGAACACCAGTAGGTCCGCTTAAAAAACCGCCTCTAGCCATTTTATTCTCCTACAAGCTTTTTTAATTGCTCGTCTCGAAAGACGCATTTGTTCATTGATGCATAATCTTTCAGTTTCTTTAAATTTGTTAACTTCTGTCTTGAGTCTATTATTAACGATGCTACTGCTTTCTCTACCCCCATAAGTGTATAAGCTAGCTCTAGTTTGTGGTCTAGCTGCTTAATGGAGATTATCTTCTTTTTCTTCGTGTAGTTTTTCGTTTTTTGCCTCTCTTTGCATAAGTACGAACGTTAGTAGGTTTTCCTCCAACGCCCTGTGCTACTTTTCTTTTTCTCCTTACTGCTGAACGTTTTTGAGCTTTACTCATAGTTCTAGCACGAGCTAAAGGAACACATTTAGGATAGCCTTTTCTTCCTGTCTTAGCTTTCCCTCTTCCACAAGGTTGATATCTGCCTTTCTTTTTTGGTCTTCCAATATCTACCCATTTTTCTTTAAACCATTTTTTAAGTCCGGTACTAGCCACGTCTGTACCTCCCGCCTCTTTTCTTGTATTCTCTAACTAACCATGCATTTGCATATGCGCTAGGATATACTGCGAACTTTCTTTTTGTTGCTGCTTTTACTCTTGCATAGAGTTTTTTATTAGTAGGTACGTTACGTGATTTTCTTGCTACCTTCCTTCTTGATTTTTTTCTACGTGCTGCCATAATTAAAGTGTAGAGTCCCCCACTCATTGACTGAAGAAGAGAACTCTAACTGGGTATTAACCTACTTGTCCTTGGCTTTCCACACGTTTAATGCGCACCAGTCCATAATCATGTAAACCTTTTTCATTAATCCATCATCAATTGGTGTTGGAGTAATCGCTGCTACAAAAGAGCAGATTGTTACAATTACGGGGACAACTGATATTAATTTTCCTATTAATAAGAAAAAATCTATCATACTTCTCTCCTCAGTCCTTTCCGCTCTTACGAGCTAGACTGCTTAACCACTAGTTTTTATAGGAGCCTTCGCTAAGGTCAACTCCATCGCCGTTGTGGTCACTACTCGGCTTAAATTGTGTGATTTCTTTTGCAGTTTTTCTTTCTGCTTCAATCATCTTATCTTTAATGTCGACTTTACCGTCTCCATTTAAGTCATTGGGGTTTACCCCCTTTAATATATTCCAAATTCTTTTAAACATAATGTTTCCTATTAGGGCGGAGCTGGGACCCCTCGATATTTTTCCGTGTCATGATATAATATCATGCAAGTTTGCTTAGTATAAGGTCACCCGCTCCTAAAAATTAATCACCTCCTCAGGTTAAACTTTGGTTACTTTTTCTTCTTCTTGCCTCTTTTCTTTTTCTTTTTGGGCCGTCCGACCCTGGAACCATAAGTTCCTTTTCCATATGGCATTGCTTTCTCCTAAGTCCAACGAGGTGGCTCGTCTGGACACTCAGCCCATCTTAATTTAGTTTTGAGGGGCATAAAACATTTACATATTGTACAAGTTTTCCAAAACTTACTGTATTTTGGACACTTCTTACAAATCTCTAGTCGTTCTTCAGGCGACTTTTTTCGCTTCATGTTTATCTGCGTCTGTTTGTGTTGTGTTTTCTACGTTGTAGATTCTTTTTTCTAGCAATTAGCTTTTTGAGTCTAGCAGATTGTGGAGTTTCTCCATGTTCTTCTTCTGATTTTTCTACTGCTTCTTTTAATTTTTCTTCTATCTGATTAGCCATTAATAAACTTCCATGCTTCTTGTTCTGATTTATGTTGTGATAAGACGTGTTGGTCGTCTCTTACACACCATACACCTCTTTTGAGATATAACTGCCATCCCTCTGGTAAAGCCTTTTCTGCTTTAGCCTTTGGTGACTTAGATATATCTTTTTTGCTATATTCCATTTCCATTGTTTTCTCCTAGTGCATTGTTATCATGGTTGTTACAATGCCGATTAAGGATACAAGTAAAAAACCTGCACATCCTAATAGTATAGATTCTATTCTAGAAACTTGTCCTTCGATTCCATTGAATCTGTCCGAAGCTCCTTTTTCCATAGACTCTATTTTGTTAAATATTGTCTTCCATCTTTCAGCACAGATAGCTTCATGCTTTTCAAGATTTGCAGCTACCTGCTCGATTTCCATGTTAGTCCCCTTTACATCTTGTGGATATTTCCACACTTATGAAAATTATATCAAAATATCAACAAGATGTCAAGTATTATTTTCGTATGGTATAGATTTTTACTGGCTCCGACTTGCCTTTTACAGTTACCTCGTCAAGAAACTCGTACTCATAACCATCTACTAAACTGTGTTCAGATATTATTAAATCTGCATCATAATCTTTGCAACTTGACTCTAACCTTGCAGCCAGATTAACCGCATCGCCAAGGACGCTGTAATCGAAACGAGTAGTAGAGCCAAAGTTGCCAACCACGCAAGGACCTGAATTGATGCCAGCACCTGTATTAATTTGGTCAAGGCCTTCATCTTTAAGTGTTTCATTTAATTTCTCCAAAGCTATTCTCATTTCAATAGCCGCTTTTGTTGCATTCTCTATATGATTCTCGTCAGGAAGCGGAGCTCCCCAGAAAGCCATGATGCAATCTCCCATATACTTATCGATTGTACCTCCATGCTTGAGAATTATCTCAGTCTGGTTGTCAAGGAAACGATTAATGAGGCTCGTAAGTCCTTGTGGATTTTTTTGATATTTTTCTGAAATCGGTGTAAATCCTCTGATGTCAGAAAAAAGAAAAGTTAGTTGTTCCGTGAACCCACCCAATCTCAGTAATGATGGGTCTTCCTGTAATTTTTTGACAAGGTCGGGACTTACGTACGTGCCGAATTGTTGTTTGATTCGAAGTTTCTGACGATACTCGGAAAGGAAACTCAGGAATGTATGATACCCCCAGTACAAAATCGAGATAACTACGACACCATTAAGGTTAAGTAAGTAGGAAGATTTATAGGCATACCCCATTCCATAGAACGCTCCTGCTACAACTAGTACTAAAGCTAGTACAGAAAGATAGACTCGAGAGACCGTAAGAGCCAATAAGGTGAGGCCAAGTAAACTGTAGGCAAGCTGAGCAGAAAGAGTCCAGGTCGGTGCAGAAGGTGCAGTGCCGTTGATAAGATTGTGTAATATATTTGCTTGAATTTCATGTGGGTATTTAGCCCCCGCAGGGGTCGGCACAGGGTTTGTTATGCCCTCTGCAGTCGTGCCGATAATTACAAAAGGTGCATCAATCGGCTGTTGTAAATATTCTAGTAAGCTTTGTCTATAAAAGTTCGTGTTCCAATTTAAAAAGATACGACCATTCGCATCTGTATTCATAAGTGGGTAGTTTGGTATTCTAACCCAAGTAACGCCTTCTTCTGTTGTTTTTAGCTGGTACGAAGGGTCTCCTACTGCGACTCTTAAGAGTTCGAGTGCGAAGCTTGGGTAAAGTTTTGACTCTACGTTTACGACTAGGGGAATACGACGAGTAACCCCGTCTATTTCCGGCGTAGCGGTTACTAGTCCGAGCCCCTTTGTTTTTGACTCCAGAGTAGATTCGGTAGGTAAAATTCCTGGATACTGATATAGCCATGGTGTTGGGTCCTCTCCTAACTGGGCAGTTCCTACATGAGGATTAGTTCCAGTTACTTGTGTCGATGCTGCACTAGCAAGGACAGTAGGTCTTACTTCTAGCCTGCGTATAAAGTAATCATCTTGCATTGGCCCTCGTAAGTCTTTGTTTGGCATTAATACTGTAATGCCTGGAATTGCCTCGGTCTGCATTATAGCATCTCCATAGACACTTCTCGGTAATGGCCATCCTTCATAAGTCTTGACTGTTTCTTCGTCAATGTCAACTATGAGAATGTTCTCATTTTGAACTACTTCTGTATTCATAATTAAGTAGTCAAATGTTTTAAGTTCTAAAATTTGGAAAGGATAGGGATTCCATATAAGAAGTCCCATTGCTAGTACAATTGTGATTAGTTTATTCATATTTGTTTATACTATATAAATTACTTACTATTACTATGCCTAATGTTGCATTTAGTCCATTAATGTACCATTGGTCGTCTGGGTGAGTACTAAACAAACCCAAGTAGCTCATTGTAGATATTACTACAGCCTTCTGTATAATTAGCTCTTCAGGACTTGGTTTCCTTGGAAGTAGAAAATTTGTTTCATATAAAGTATCTCTATTTTCCATAGCATATATAGTAGAAGCAACGTCTAGTATGTTTAGTATTAAAAAGGTTTTGTGTTTTTCATTCTCAAAGTCAAAGTGATACGTTACTTCAGAAGCTTCTATTTTAGATGCGTCTTGTTGCATCTGCTCGAAGTCCCAAGGTATATCAACCTGAAGATTGACGGATGCGAATACTGGAGTTGTCGCCAGAGTTAAGAATAATGTTATAGCTTTTACCATCTTGTTCAATTATTATATTATAGCTTGTCTCACCATTGAGTTCTAGTTGTACGGATTGAGTAACGCTACGAATTATTGTAATCTTTTCTGCGTCACCAAATGTTAAAATCTGTGTTGTTGGGTCTTGCCCGAATAATGTACCTTGTACATCAAATTCTGAAAAAGCTTGTGTACCTCTTGATTCTTTTACTGCAAGTGCATCTAGTTCCTCGATAACTTCCAACAAGTCTTCGAGAAAGTTTACATCTAAATAGTCTATGTCAAGTTCATTAAAAGATAAGTCTTCTTCTAAATAATCTATATCTAAACCGTCGTAAGCGAGAAGGTCGACATCAAGAATATTGTCATCAGACTCATCACTTCCAACTTCTCCTGCAGTTTCTTCTTCTTCATTTTTAGGTGGGCTCACTATGAGCATGTTGTCTATGATGTCCAGTGTCAAGTCTAGTATCATCGGTGCAGTAGGTGTACTTTCCCACATACTAGTTACTGTTGATTCATAAGGTTTATTGAGTATGACTTCTCCCATGGCTGTTGCTACTACAATCTCGCCACTTGGAAGTCCCATATCGTCTGGTAGTAATATTACTAAACTTCTTCCTAACTCATCCACTGTCACAGTAAAGTCCGTGCCTCGAATAGCAATCTGAGAAGTCGGTGTTTCAATCTTAATATTTTGTTTATTAATCTTGCCAATACCACCAGTAATAAAACGAGCTGTTCCACTTGCAAACTTCATTGACATCTGCGACTTGCTAGGGTCGGGGTCAAAGATTACTTTGTCTATTATAAGTTTACTATGCTCTGTGAGTCGGACTTTACTATCGTCTATGAATGTGATACCTAATCGCCCATTAGCTGTACGCACATCATCCATTTGCTCAATGTCAAATCCTAAGTCCGTGTTGTAGGGCTTGTCTCTAAGTACTTGCCCTACTCCACGTAGTTCTGTAATGCTTCCTATATCAGCATGAAGTGGAAGTCCCACCATCATTCTGAATAACACAAATATTGCTATTAGACGCATTACTTTCAATTTTCAACCAGTCGGCTGCTAATGTTGACTGCTGTTTGATAACCGCAGTATTATTACTTCCCTCTAAGTCGAGGTAGAAGTATTTAGCATCGCTTGAACTAGCTCCATATCCAGATTGGATAAAAGTTATATCGTTGCTGTCGCCAAGAACGTCCCAGAATATAGTTGCATAATCTACATCTATATCTACTTCTGCTTCATTACTATCTCCATCGATAATCCAATCAATGTCTAGATAGTTTGCGGCATCATCTTCACCGATATCTATATCTGCAATGTTGAGTGAACCAGTAACGTCAATGTTAATATTATTGCCGTCAGCTGTGTTTAGCCCGGTTGTGTCCATGCTAAAGTCCCACACGTTTGAATCTCCATCAAATTCAAAGAAGCCAGTAAAATTATCACCAAGTATTCCATCGGTAAGAAATTTATTGGAGCTTCCTATTTGATTGATGTCTAAGACCATTGTTGTTCCATTCAAGATTGCTTTTGTCATTGAACCTGCAGTTGCATCGTCACCACCAATTATATTGTTAGAGCCGAGTTGTTCCAAGTCAATACTAGCATTATTTCCTGTTTGGTCAATATAGATTTCATTGTCTGCGAACAGACCAACTGATAAAAACAAGGCTATTAATATCCTCATTTTAGTCTCCCAAATAGTACTTCCAGTACCCTTTTTCCTGTCCTTTTTGTACAAGCTCTACTACTGAAGTTTCAATAGCCGCTTGTAAAGCAATGAACTTAGGTTCGTTCATAGAGTTTCCACTCTCAACTTCCACTAAGTCATTCTCAGTAGTAAATCTAAAATAATCATTACTAACTCCCACGGAGAGGATTGCTTTTGAAGTAAGGATGTCCAATAAGATTTCTCCTGTACTCACAGAAACTAACCTCATTGATACCACCACTGTATCCTCACGATATTGCTTGGAAGTTCCTATACCTAAATAGCGGGCTCCAGCTCCCCCGGTTAATACATTAGTATTGTAATCTACAATACCCCCTTCAATGATGATACCAGCATACAGCAGTGGTAACTGTTTATCTTTCTCATCAAATCTCTCACGAGTAGAACGAATCAACTGACGCTCTTTTGTTAAATGGTCTAGTCCTTTTCTTTCTACTACTTTAAAGAATCCACTAGATTTCAACGCACGAATCAAATAAGCCTCTGGAGCTTGTGTCATAGCGCTTGAGAAATCTGCGATTCCATCTCTTGATTTTCTTTGTCCTGTTAAGTCTTCGAATTTATAGATAGCAACAACGGGCGTTCTTGCGGGTAAGGGTAGGGATTGTATTTCTTTTGTGACAGGTTTTTCAAGTACAGCAGCACCTGAGAAGCACTCTGCCTTTCGTATGATTGTAGTTAAGTCTTTGTAGTCCCCATCGGGGTTAGTCATGCACGGTGATATATAACCACTGTGCGTTGCACAACTAGAAACCAAAGTCCCCAATAGGGATAGTAATAGTAGTTGTCTCACCAGTTGCCTCATTAAATATGGTCATTGTTATTGTAATGCCATCACTCGTCCAAGTGATTAAGTTATCGAATAACTGAAATGACCCTTCTTCTGCAGGGTTCTCTCCAAACAAACTATCAACTAGCTGTCGAGATAACTGTGCATATATTCTACTTTCAAAGTTCTTTATAAATCTTGCGAGAGTTGTGTTTTCTTCTTCCCGCTTTGCTGCGTCTGCCAAAGCTTTTATCTCAGCTTTTACAGCGTCCTTCTTTGTTATTTCTTGTGAGTCAATAGTTAAGTAGTGAGAGGATGTTCCAACTCCACTAAATGAAGGACTTTTAAATTTGTGTTTGATTTCGTCAGCTTGCATGTCAAAAGCGATTGAAGCAGTACACAAGCACAGAAGTGCCAACATTACACCATTTGTAATCTTCTCATCTTTTTGCCTTTGTTCATAGCCGTCAGTATCAAAGTTACGGTCTTGATGTATCTGTCCTCTGCGAAAGACTGCGTCATAGTTTTCTGCGTATGCGGCAGAAGGCTTTGTTATAAGTTTATCACCTGTTATGTCGTTTTTGTTTTTCATTTTCTTTCATTTGTAAAACAGTGTTTACCTTTTGCTGTAAACGAATCATATCGTTATCGAGCATACGTATTTGGTCTATCAGCTTTATGAGAGTCATATGCATTTCCTTTACTGTTGGATTGATTACTTGTGTTATCGTTGTCCATACAAAGTATACGAAATATCCCAGACCGACCATTGCCACCACGGGGAAACCAAATTTTTGAATCGCGTCAACTATTTCCATCTATTATCTATCCATACTTTATAAGTATATAATAGACCTATCCAGAACGTAAATAATATACCGTCCCAATATGATAAACTGTCCCAAGCTGATACTACATCCATTAGTCTCTCCTTACATCAATACTTCCGTCTTCTACGAAATTTTCTGCTCTTGCAATTCTGTCCAAATCAGGTGTAAGTTCAAGAGCTGCGCTTACACTTGTGTCTAACTTTATCATGTCATTATTTATAGTCTTGACACGAGTTATGAGACTTTCCGTAAACATCTTCAGGGTGTTGATTGAGTTTACCACACCTTCAAAAATTTGTCGCATGATTACGAATATAAAACCACCCATGACTATAGCAGCCGCAATGGGTGCTCCGACATCTGTGATTAAGCTGAAAATATCCATGAGTTTACCTGAAACATTCCGAGCATTCCGAAGAACACGCTTACTTGAATAATAGACGCCCAAAAGATTTGTTTCATTGGATGAATTTCCGTCAACTTTTCTACTATTGACTCGCTGGGGCTTAGGTTAACTACTTGTAGTACTTTCCTAGAAGCCGATGCTTTCTCCACATCCACATCTGTATTTTTCTTTTGGGTTGATAATTTTAAATCCTTCATTTAATCCTTCTACCTGCCAGTCCAGGGTTATGCCTTCCAAATAGGGTGCTGAATTGGGGTCTATGCGAAATGCTATACGCCCCCAATCCAGAACCAAATCACTTGAATAAGTTTCACTATTAAAATTAAAACTATACTCCATACCACCGCAGCCGCCCCCAGTAATACCAAGTCTAAAAACAAAGTTCTCTTGGTGCGCGGCTTTCTGTATAAGTCTAGTATAAGCTTCATTAGTGACATCTATCATTTCCTATAATACCTCTCGCCAAATATTTTGTATTCGGTTAGATTTCATCATCTTGTGGAACTGTTTCCATATTATTTTCATTTTTCTCCTTCCAGTTTTGGATTGCTTGTTTAATAGAATCCTCAGCTAGAACGGAGCAGTGTAACTTGATAGGCGGAAGCTGTAACGCTTCTGCTATGTCTTTGTCCTTAATCTCTTTTGCTTCTTCAATTGTTTTACCTTTTAGTAATTCTACGAACATAGTAGAAGAAGCTATAGCACTTCCACATCCGTAGGTTTTAAACTTAACATCAATGATTGTTTCATCTTTGTCTAGTTTAAGTTGTAATTTCATGACATCACCACATGCAGGTGCTCCTGTCATACCAGTAGCTACATCGGGGTCATTTGGGTCAAAGCGACCCACACTGAACTGCTTAGGACTTGCTAAGACTTGTTCGAACCTTTCTACTACTTCTTTACTATACGCCAACTTGTTTGATTCCTAGAACATAGTTTTCTGCTGCATTCTCTGCATACGATTCACTGTGTCCTACGTAGAGTTCTTCTCCAACTCTTTCATCATTATCATAAAAGGTTGCACCATAGTGGCCATCCTTTTTGAAAACTTCTGCGCGTTTGTCTTCTTGCATGTAACTGCTTAAATGTATCATTATTCCTCCTTTAATAGTTTTTCCATGAGTTTCCCATAGTTACCTTGTCCAAAAGGTAAATCACTATTAATTTGTACATTTGTTTGGTTTTTAATATTGGAGGCTTTTGCTTTCTCCAAGTCTGCCATAGCTTTTATTTCGTCCATTCTCATTTTATGTGCCATTGAGAGCAGGTCGGCTATGTCTTTGTTAGTATAAATTTGAGATTCTTCTGCTTCGTCTAACTTCTTATCTATTATATCGTCTAGTGCATGGGCTATCTTAAATCTATTTCTGTAGCCCGTGTCCAGGTACACTTGGTCGATATATTGTTTAATCTCTCGCTTACCTAAATAATCTTGCACGGTATTTTCATCTATATTTAGGCGTATGCATACAGCTTGTGTAGACCCAAGTTCTAAGTATGCGTTGGCTATCTCTAACCCTTCTGGACTCATTTTTACTGCGATATCTGTTGGTTTACTCATATTTTACGTGCTAGTACCATATAGTCCCTATCCCATCGTTGAGAGTGTTCTACCTTTGGACTTATTATTTCAAAATTGTAGCTAATCAATTCTTTTAAGTAATCTGGATTGTCTATACCTAGATGATACTTGTGAGCGTCGAAGTCGGTTCCTAATAGTAGTAAACCTCCCTTCTTTAGATAGAGTAGCATATTACTCAATCCTGTTCTCCAATCATAGCCATGGTCTAATACATTCCAACAAAGTAAAAAATCTACTTTGCCCCTTAACTCTGGTACTAAAGTCTCGTAAGGGACTGAATGTAATTTGTAGTCTTCCTCCGTAAACCAATCCTTAATTTTTGTATTAGGTAGGTTTTCTTTGTTATGCCACGGAGTCTTTCCTGGAAATACATTGTACTTGCTTTTCTCTACTTTCATAAGGTCATCTAGTAGAGGCTCCACACAATGTTTTTCATTGTCTGAACTAAAATAAGAAAGTGCAGGTCTTGACCCACATCCGATATCTAGTAATACTTTATTATTAAAAGATTCTTTGTGTAAGCCGAACTTCGTGAAAATATCTTTCCATTGCTTTTCAAAGTCATCGAAGTCTCGATAATTGTAGCATTTCTGATAATTTAACTCAAAAAGTTGATTAACGTCTGCCCATTCTCTAAAAGTTTCATTCATAGGAGAATTATATCAAATTTTATATCTGATGTCAAGAATTATTTTCGTATGCATCGTCACGATGCTACAGTGTGCGTCTTTTTGTAGTTCGAAAATTTTTCAAAAGTTACACGTGTGGGGGAGCTAGAGCTATAGGAGGAGAGGGAGTCTCATAACCCCCCTCTCTAATGACCTAGCTATGCAACTGCAACAGCTAGAAATCCTACCATGACTAAGAAGCAAAGACCTAGCAAGAAGAATACTATCATCTCATTCTCATTTAGATATTTAATTATCTTTGCTTTTTGTCTTAGCCATGCTTCATGATTTTTTTGTTGTTGTTTCGTTCTCATGATGACACCCACAATGCAACCATTAATAATAATATGGCAGGGGTTAATATTAATAAGGTTTCCATTATTTTTGCTCCCATGTTATTAAGACATTGAAACCCTTGTTTCTATATGCCCATGCTCTTTTTTGAATCCAAGCCATTTTTCCTTTCAGAACTACGACCCCTGGATTATGGTCGCTTGATATTGTTAATGTTGCCATTATTTTCTCCTTTTTAATTCGGCATTTAATCTGCCTAACCTCACCACAAATGCACCTCGCATATGTTTCGTGAATGTTTTCATTAGGCTCTCGTTTCTTATCATTCTCTCATAAGATTCGATTGCTTCTAATAATTCTTTTTTTGTTAATTTTTTCTCGTTCATAATTATATTATATACCTCTCATTTAAAATTGCAAGGATTAATTTCATTTATTTATTGACAACCAACCCTTAAACTTACTACGTAAGTTTAAGGGTATGCACGCGTTTTGTCAACCCCATTTCAAAAATAAACTACTGTATATCCATACAGCGGCGCCCATACCACATATCGCCTAAAAATGCAAGAGAAATCGTATATAATTTTTGCATACATTTTGCCCTCTAAATGTCTAACAATTGCTATTGTAAATTGCACTCTAACTGCTATACTAGATTAATCAATAACATATATAAGGAGAAAAAATGCCATTGATAAAAAAGAAAACTGAAAAGAAAACATACTATAGCGACCTTACAAAATCGGCTATGGTTAAAGTAATCAAAGACCAAACAGGGCTAACGCTTCCAGCATTGGAGAGAGCAACAAAGATTGATATTGAAAACATAGCAATCGCCCTTGAAGTCAAAGCTGATTACAAGGGGGCTTAATTGATGTCGCCTAAAACACAACCACAACACAAGCGAACAATCGCTTGTGTTGTCGATACTGAAACTTGTTTTAAAAATTCTACTGCTCATGGATTGGTTTATCATTTTGGGGCAGTCTTTGGAAATATAGAACAGACCGAATCACACCATGTTAAAAAAATGGATTATTATGTTCGTGAAGTCATGGAAGATATCGGAAACTTTTTATTTAAGAATAAAGAAACAGGCGAAGCCTATGCAACAAATGGGGCAATGGCTAGAGCATGGAAAGACGCTATCAATAATCCACATAAGGTTAAATCATGGAAAGATATAATCGCTGAATGGGATAATACAATGCACAGCATGGGCGTAGAGATTTTGACTGCTTACAATTATAACTTCGATATCGGAGAAGATAGAAAAATTGGAACTATCAGAACAACGCATACAAAGATAAGGCATAAATCTTTTTACTTAAAGAAAAAAGCTATGGGATTATCTACAACTTGCTTAATGGATATCTCGGCTCATTTATTGTTAAATCAAAAATTCTATAGGTGGATTGAATCCCTACCCGAAGAAGATAAAGACAGAATGACAACCGAGAATAATAACATTTCATATTCGGCTGAAGCTGTTGCAAGGTGGCTTAATCTTGATGTTGATTATATTGAGCCACATACAGCACAACATGATTCAGAACTTGAATTTATGATTTTATCTAAAGCATGGGCAACTCATAAAAATATTATTAAGAAACATTTTTTAAATAATATTAAGGGCGTATCATGGAAAATGATTCAAGATAAGAGAACTATGAAATCAAAACTAGAACACAGAAACAAGAAAATCGCTAAACCTAAAAAGAGGGTTAAAGCACAACCAACAGCAATTCAGGGGGAATTAGCATTATGAAACAATTAGAATTAGATTTAAAAATAAAGGGAACATCAAAATTTGATGATGTTCCTACACTTAAAGAACTCATAGAGAGAAAAAGCAAAAGACCAAAACACCTAGAATATTTATCAGATAAGCATTTTGGATTGGTTAGAGAATTATTTAAAGGGAGATTTTAAAAATGAAACATTATGATTATTTAGATACTAGACCACAAAAGAAAAGGCAATTGATTTTATATATCGGCTTTGCCCTTGTCTTTTTAGCCTTGCAAGGTTTTATCGATTTATCTTTTAAGATTCCATTTATCATAATTGGAAACTTAATTATTTTCGGTTATTCCTATTTAGAACTAAACAAGGAATTAATGATTATTACTGTATTAATGGCAATCGCCCAATTATCGAGGTTAGCATGAGCCGAACATATAGACATATAACTAAAACGAAACAATGCGAAAGATTTTATAATCTAAATCCTAGAATCTATATTTTTGATTTAGATGGAACAATTATAGATTCGAGCCACCGAGCAATCCATGATGAGCAAGGAAATATCGACCTAGAAAATTGGAAAGAAAAATCTACTAAAGATTATATTTTTCAAGATTCCCTCTTGCCACTATATGCCAAACTGCAACAGGTTTATAAAAATGGAGATATGGTTATTCTTTGCACAGCTAGAGAACTCGGAAAATGGGATTATGAATTTATTTATTTTCATAATATCTATTTTGATAAAATCATTTCAAGACCGATTGGCAACACGACAAAAGACCATATATTAAAAAAGGCTCAATGTCGTTATTTGTTTAATTTGCCTTGTTATCGAGATATGGAAAAATGGTTTTTTGACGACAACGAAGCCAACCTCGAAGCACTAATGGACTTAGGGGCTATCGTTTCCAACGCTAGACAATGGAATAAAACTGCTTAGAGGGGCTTAGAGAACGCCCTAGAGGGCAAATAAAAAGAGGGCTTAATGCCCTCTTTTTTTGGGCTATGTCAAGAAACTTGACTCACCCTTAAACTTAACTTACGTTAAGTTTAAGGGTGCGAACGGATTTTGTCAAGGGTTTTTCGCAAAATAATTAAAAAAAATAAATGAAAATAAATTGAAAAAACGCTTGTTTTTTTCTTGCAAAGGCGTATAATTATATTATGTTCAAGGGGAACAAGGAAGGAAGGAAACGACCAACCCCATGAGAGAGACAGGAAATGCCAAAACGCTTTCGAGCTTACTAGGATACACCCCAGACCTCTAACCCTTGGACTAGCTAAGACTCAATGTCGTCAAGGAAATACCTAACTGACTAATGGCTCTAGGGTTTGCGAAGCTAATTATCTCACGATTTTTAGAACGAAGCAAGACTTAACCACCAAAGGAAACGGAAATTGTTTGGGGAGGATTGTCTCAGCGACTTGGCAAGGGCTAGGGAGATTATATCGAACTAGCTCGCCATTTTAATATTATTAACCTAATAGTAAATTTTGCAAAATCCTCAGAAATGGGGATTTTTTTTGTCTCCAAGAAAAAAGCTGAATGAGAATCATTCTCATAACGATTCTCATTTACAAAAAGCGCTTTCCTGCGCCAGAGTGGCAAAACGAAGTGAAAAATCAATGGCGTCTGCGCCAGAGTGGAAAAGTGAAGTGCAAACATGAAGTCTTTGTGACATAAGCACTTATCCACAGGTTATCCACAAGTCTGTCACACACACAGGCCGCCAAAGCGGTCATTTGTCCCAAAACCTAGCGCGGGTATCCCGCCCGCCACCCAGGTATTGTAGCACGATTTTCCGCTCTTGTCAAGTCTTTTTGAAAATAAAAAACCCGCTTTCGCGGGTTCTAGATTAGGACACTTGTTCTATTAATCTTTTGATGGTTTGAGCATTTGCTCTTTCTAGACTGTTTAAGAAACCTTTGTCTAATCTCATTGCAACTTCTAATTCTGCCACTAATGTTGCTTTTGTTTTGTGGACTTTTTTCGCTTTTTCGTTTTTCATGTTGTTCTCCTTAATTATGAAATATATTATACAGGTCGTAATCACTGCGGTCAATAGGTAAATTGAAAAAAGATAAAGTATTTTCACTTAACCAGCAAAACAGTCGGTGATTGGGGTAAATTGAGCGCAAACCAGCATAACCACGCGCTTTAGCGGGTGCTTTAGCACGTCCCTGCGCCAGAGTGCAAAATCGAAGTGCTAAAACGAAGTGCAAATTAGATATAGTGCAAAAACGAAGCAATGCGCAAGTCTACCCCTATGGGGGACCCCCACGGCGGGTATATTATAAGTTTCTAATAGTATATCACGTCTGTCTGGGATTGTCAAGAGTTTTCGGAAGTTTTTTGCGTTTTTGCGAGGATTTGCGGCGAAGTCGCGTGGTTTCGCGTCCCGCCCCCCGAAGTA
>VMHT01159034.1_pt1 | contig 29898 bp, 44 predicted proteins | sample 4693611 | NCBI WGS metagenome assembly VMHT01 (sample SAMN12280063, study PRJNA550983) | marine metagenome | isolation source: seawater sampled from same location over 5 years 0.02-0.2 micron viral filtrate | place: USA: collected off the coast of southern California halfway between the port... ... | reverse complement strand
ATCCAACTGGTTAATTGTATTAGCATCTTTAACTGGTAAATATACAGCTGAGCATCTACAATTTATAACATTACGAGCTGAACCCTCACCTGGTCGCATTATTGATTCGCCACCAACAGTAAAAGTTTCTTGTTGTGGCCGCTCTTGATTATTAGCTTGATTATGCCAATCTCGTTCCCTACCATCAATTGCCGCTGACCATCTTTTAATTAAATCACTACCAGCAAAAACACTTAATGCACTCCGCTCAATTCCATAATTTGCCGCTCTTGTAGTTTCTGTTCTTACTACTCTTAGAGCTTGATACCTTGAATATTTTTTTAATTGTTTTTTTAATATCCTGGCTTTTGCATCAGCTCCAAGTGCCATAAATTCCTGGTCTTGAAATAATCTTTGTATAACTTTAATTGCTGTTTTTTTACCAGTATTAGCAACACCAGTAATTGAAAGTGCTGTATATTTTTGAGCATAAGCCATAAATGCCAATTCCCATTCAGTTAAATATTTTCTAAAATCAACGCCTTTGTTTATATACAAGTCAAATGTTTTAGCATACCATTTAGCAAAATGCATTGATGTATCTAAATAAAGCTCATCATATAATTTTCTTAAATCATTATATTTAAATAAATCATTGTATCTAATATCATTATAAGTAATCATATTATCAACTGCTATGTTATATTGGCTTTGGTAAAAATCTCTAAATCTTTTGGCGTTACGCCTTTCAGTTATTTTTCTTTGTTTTTCATTTGCATTTTTCCATGCATCACCAAATTTTTTAGATAGCTTAAATGTTTTAGTATCTAATAAATTTTCATCTTTATTTTCATATTGAGAATAACAAAAAGCAATACGCTGGTCAGCATCAGGAAAATCATTCCTAGCTTCATCATCAATAACACATCTAGCAATAAATTGTCTTTGTGTTTCGCCTTGATTTGGTGTTGGCATTATTCTTTTATTTGATTTAATTTACGTTCACTATATGTTAACATACTTTGGCCACCCCATCCTAAAAATGCAACATAACCTTTATCACACCATGGTGTATCTTTATATTTAGGATTTATTTTATTATAGCCACCGCCTTTGGTCCTAGATAAAAAACTAAATGTCCGCTTTAATGTTGACAATGAAAGTTTTTCCCTAGCAATTAATTGGTTCATTCTTGAAAGGCCAATTGATGTCATTCCATCAACCTCATCACGCCCATGTTTGTCAATCCAATTTTTAACTCTTTTAGCATTATTAGTTGCACTTTGTGGATAATCAGAATAACCCTCGGCTTTATACTCATCATATTTTTCATTATCAACAGCATCCATGTACTCATCATGACTTTCAAAAGGCATAAAAACTGGTTCGCCATCGTATGTATGTTGATGGCTTCCTGAGCCGCCAAGTTCAATAGCTCTATCCTCAGCTTCTTGTTGAGTTGTATAAACATCAGTCATTCCGCTGACTAATGATTTAATATTTGTGTTAGTTATTAGATTTTTTTTTTTACTATCATCCTCATTGTCAACTTCAATATCATTTATTGGAGTTTCAACAACATCTGGCAAATCAATATCATCACCACTAGCTGGTATTAAATTAGCTGGTATGTAATAATCATTAAGTATAGGGTTTTGTTCATCATGGTCATAACTCATTGCCGCTCTTTTTTCATTTGGAGTTAACCACCATGCCTTAGACATTTGGTCCACAATTTTGTCAGTTTCCTCTTGTAATTCTGGTATAACACTAAAGTCATATTCAATACAAATATCATCACCATACATTGGAGCTAACCACCTATTTAACTCATCTTGAATTTTTATTAACTCAGGAATAACACAATTTTGATATAATGCCTTTTTAGCTTCCTTCATATTGTTATATGTTGAGCTTTCAGTATTATTTAATAATTGTACTGGCACATTGTAGATGTTACATAAATCTTTTATTGATGCATTATATTGCTCAATTAAACTCATATCACTAGCATTTAAACCAAAGTTAACCCATGATAATTTTTTTGGAGTTATAATAATATCACCAGCTTTTTTACTACCTTGATGCTCCTTCCTAAATTTATCTTTTAATTGTTGAGCTTGTACCTCATTTAAATCACCCTCATCACTCATTAATAAACCCCTAGCTGTCTGGTTTTGTAAAAATTTAACTCCGCTTTCTGTCGCCTCATTGTTAGTAGTCATTGAACGTAAACCAGCTTTTAGAGGTGATTGACCATAAAGATGTGAACCAGTACCATCATAAAAAGGGTTAAAATCTTTTATATGGCACATCTGCTCAGCTGGTATATGGTATGTACCATTATACTCAATAGTATATGATTCAACTGGCTTCATTATACCCCCAGAATTTATTTCCATAATCTGTGATGGCATAATGTAAAGCTCAGTATATTTATTTATGTTTTCACCAGTTTCTGGTCCAATACCATAAATGTAGCGGTTACCAGTTAATTTACCAAAGGCAATCATTTCAGTAATCCAAGTTGCATAGGATTGAGCTGGATTTGGTCGCTCTAATAGTTTATGTAAATCAGTATGCTCAAGCTCAACAAGAGCGTGTTTTTTTAACATATTAGATTTAAGCATAACATTAGGGTCAGCAATACCACTACTCATTGCTTTATATCTTTTATAGCTATTGTCATTTACCTTACGATAAATGTGATAGGGTATTGTAGATGCCGCCTTAGTAATAATATTTACAATTGAATAAATAGTTGCATTTTTTCTGTAACCATCATTTATATAGGTTTCATCATTTTCACTATTCCAAACAATAGTATTGCCGAGCCAATTATAAATTGCTCGGTTATATTGTTCACTTGTATTTTGGGATTTACTGGTTATTATAGACCTTAACCTATCAAAGAATGTTGCCATTAATATAAAATTTTATGTAAAAATACAAAATAATAAATTCTTTTTTATACAACAAAGAAATCGTTACGATTCCGCCACCTTGAATAAACACAATATCTAATGCTATCAAGCAAATGGTCTTGTTGATTTGCTTTTGGTTTATTAATTATTGTGCCATCTTTTAGCTCATCATATATGTAACCGATTTGCTCTTTAAGAATGTTTGTTGATTCCTCACTAACATATATATCAAACTCTTTTAATAAGCTAATACCAGCATTAATTGAACCTTGACCTTTTACAGCACCTTTGGCCCAGATACTCATTTGTCTTAATTCCTCAATTGATTTTGGTTCGGCTGAATCACAATACATTAGCATATTGTCTAATTTGCTATCCTTAATAAAATTTGCAATGTCTCTGTTAGTCATTCCCTTTTTATAAATAAGCTCATGAATATATAAGCTGTTATTATGTTTACCAACTTTTACAATAGCTAAATTGTCTTGGCTAAAACCAAAATCACATCCCAGCACCTCATCATCTAATTGTGGAAAATCTTTATAAGGAATATAATTCCAATTCTTAAATATTTGTTTTTCACTAAACTCAGCTCTTTGGCCCTCACCATATACACGCCAGTAATCTGGGTCACGCTCTTTAATCCTTTCAATTTCATCAACTAACTCTTTTGGTAAAAACTTATTATCCTTATATGTGCTTATAAATAATGCCGCATCATCACGCTCAGCTAAATCATATAAATAGTGTACTGGGTCTGATGGGTTAAAATCAATATAAATATTTTTTCTGGTCCGCATTACCAATTGCTGGTAATCCTCAAAAAATAATTCATTACCCTCATTAATCCATAATACATCCCTAGCTGAACCCCTTATTTTTTGTGCATCATCCGCACTAAACATTTCTAATGTATGGCCATTATATTCAAAAGTGTTTTCTGTTTTATTATGCACTCCATGCCAGTAGATACCCAGCTGTTTGGATATATGTAAAAAATCCCTTAATACTGACCTTTTAAGAGCTGGTAATGTTTTACGAACTATTGATATTGTTAGTGGCTCTTTATGAGTAGTCATTAAGTATAAACAGTATTGCATTAGTGACCAAGATTTACCGCTCCTGGTACCGCCTTGAAATATGTTTAATCTTTTATCTGAGTTAACCGCCTGGTAAAATTGTTTATTGCAATACTCAGTTACTTTTTGTCTTTGGCTGGTGTCCATTCAATTAGTTTGCTTTCAATAGTACTATCGTGCTGTATTTCTTGTCTTTCGATATACCCTCTTTTTTTCCCTTTTGTTTTTAATAGAAATATAGTTGCTGTTACATTGCCCTCTCGTATCTGTTCATGTAATTGGCTTTCCGCAAAATCTAATGTAACATTCTCAATGTCTTTTACTTTGGCCGCATACTCTGGGTCCTTCTTTAACCAGTTGTAATGTGTTTGTCTATCAATGCCAACTTGTTTTACAGCTGTTGTAACAACTGATAAACTTTTTTCCAATGCATTAAGCATTAATCTTTTTTTATGTGTCGAAACTTGTCTAATTGCCATTTAACAAAAATACATAAAAAAAAGGGAGTTGTGAAACCCCCTTTGATTACCTAATGCCAATAGAATTAACCTGGCTTTTTATATTAGGTTTTATTTTTAAATTTCCCAGCATTTAGGAGTTTCGACATAATTAAGTGATTCTCTTGTTAATGCCCACATTTTCCATGGTTTACCATTATTTTGATAATTTAAAGAATTATCATATTTAAACTCCTCTTTTGTAATGCCATCAAAAGAATTAAAAATTAATCCTTTTTTTAATAAACTTGCAATAATACCAGCATTTTTTTTGCTTTTAGCATCAGTACTTAAAAAATCTGAATGCCCTTCTTCGTTTTGTTGTGTTTGAATAAATTTTAATAATTCTAATTCTTTTGTAGTTAAATTTTTCATTTTTTTGTTTTGTTTATGTAACCACTTCGTTGTAATTACATAGCTAAATTACAAATATATTTTAAATAACAAAATATTTTTTCAATTTATTTTAATTATTTTGCTTTTTTTCATATAAATACAAGTATAAATCCCATATTTTACTACTGGCTATTGATTGATTTTTATAAGTATCTGGTGATTTAATAAATAAACCATTGTCACTTATTTCAATATGACATTCTTTTTTATGCTTTATGGGTACTATATAGATTTTAATATTATTATCTAAACACCAGGATTGAGCTTTTAGATACTTATTCATTCTGTGCCAGATATTATATCCTTTTTATTTTGTTCATCAACAAGTAATGAAAAACCTAAAAACAAATAGTTTATTGCATCAGCATAACGACTATCAATTGGCTCAGCTTGTATCATATTTGGATTACCAGCATGAGTTAATATAGCTTGTATATGCTTATTAAAAAATACCGCCCAAACTTCCATAGGTTTTATACCTATACTTTCCGCAGTAGATTTAAAATTATGTAATACATCAATACTTTTATTTGTGTATTCTGGTTGCTTAGCATCCATTATATCCTGAGCTTTATTTAAGATATATTCTCTAGTTTCTTTATATTCTTTTTTATTCATATTATGTTTATTTCAATTTCATTAATTAATTTTGCAAAATCTTTGTAAACATCAGAATTTTTAATTGGTATTTCAACATTTTCTAATTTTTTACAATAAGCAATCATTTCTTTTTTAAAACTTTTGTCTTTACAATTTATAACTTTGTTTAATTCAGATTTTGGTAATTCTTGAATAAGAATAGCTGACAATAATTCTTGAGAATCTTTTGGATATTTTTTTTTCATAGTTTTTATTTAAAATGGTACATTATCTTTTATTATTTCTAATTTTTTATCTGTCGTGTAAATTGGTTTATATATGCCACCATTATCAAAATCTGGTGCAATTTCAAAATCACCTAGTTGGCCATTTTCTTTACGCTTAACTTTCTCAACATGGATTCTAACAACATCGCTTTTATATTTAGTTTTTTGGCCTATGCATCTATATGCAATTAAACCATTATATGCCTTATTAAAAAAATCAGCAGAACCAGAAATATCATATAATGTTGGCTTTTTATATACACCACCCTCACTTTCAATTTTTCTTGGATGTGCCACTAAAAATAAATGTGTATTAGTTTGCTGACAGAATTGTGTTATTTGACTAAGTATTTTTCCTATGTAACTAAAATCTCTTTGTGCGGAATGGTCTAACATATTATAAGGGTCTATAACACATACATTGATACCCTTTTGAAATACAAGCTCTCTAAATGCATTTAAAATGCATTTAAGGGTTAAGTTTTCTAAATCAATCTTAATCCAAAAAAAATGGTCCATAATAAAATCCTTAGTATTATTTAAATCATCAGCATTACAATTTTTATTATTTAATTTATTTGCTATTCTTTTAATATGGCCCTCGTATGGAAAACTCTCTGGCGAAAACATGGCACATCTAAAATCATGTTTTGTAGCTAAGTTGCATAGTATTTGGTCCAGTATATCAGATTTACCACTATTAGGAATACCACTTACAACTGACCACTCACCAAATGCCATTTTAAAATAATCATCTGACCCTGGTAAACCAATACTATAATTAGTAATGCCATTATCATTAAAATTTAAAACATCATTCCAAATATTATCAATATTTAAAACACCCTCTAATGGAAAGTTTTTAGCTTCTTTAATTATATTTCTTAAAGTTTCCGCACCTTTACTAATTAAAACTTCATTAGCATCTTTATAATCACCAAACTCAACATACTTACAACGATAGTTTCCAAACCTTCTAGCCAGTTCATTTCTTAATTGTAAACCAGCATCATCATTATCAGTACAAAGTATTATTTCTTTTTTATCTTTAAAATATTCCCAACAATTGTCTAAATATTCCAATTTTTGTGAACCTTTACTGGCTCCATTTGGTACTGAACAAACACTATATAAACCAGATTCATGTAAACTTAAAGCATCCATTTCACCCTCAACTATATAGCATCTTTTAGAATCATTTAAATTATCAATACCATAAAATATTAATTCAGCACCAGAAACTAATTTAAAATTCTTTTGACCATCCCTATATTTAACATTAATAACCTCATTTGACCTATAATAATTAAAATTTATACATCGCCTTTTGGCTTGAACTTGAGGCATATATTCTAATGATTCGCCTATTTTCCAATGTATTAATGTTGGTTCTGTAATGCCTCTGGTATTAAACCATTTAATTACTTTGTCATTTAAATTACAATTTACTTTTGGTGGTAAAACATATTCAACCTTTTGTTTAAATTTTACATTACCACCCCAACCGCAATTATGACAATTATATAAACCCTCATTTATATCAACAGATAAACAATCATCTTTTTTGTTTTTTCTAGTATGTGAGCATTTTGGACATTTAGTTTTGACCGAGCCAGTAGAGCGTTTTAATATAATGCCTAAGTCAATAAGCTCATTGTAGTGATTCATAAATAATAAATTTTTTTAAATATAAAAAAAAACTTTTATATTATAATGATAATTTTGTAATATTCCATTTATCCAAGATATTTTGCAGATATGGTTTTAATGGTTTTTTGCATTTATACCATTTACTATCATAATAATAATTAGTTACCCAACATTCAACTAGGGGTATATCAATTGTATCATCTTTAAAATCATGTTTTACAATTACAGCAATTGATTTTTCTGTATGCCAACTATCAACTAACCTTTCAAGTAATAATCTTTGACCAGTAGGTAAATTGTTACCAACTTTTTTTGCCTCAAATAATATCAATGCTTTGTTGTCAAATTCTAAAACAGCATCAATATCTGTTGGATGTATTTTATCATCACCAATACCACTAAAATCAATAGCTTGTTTTACCTGATTACTGTTCCTAATTAGCTTACTCATTATTTTAAATAATTTAACAATTCATTAATTTCATTTCTGTCTAATATTTGACTTAAATTAAATTCATTAAGTTTATTAGTTTTTGTTATTGCTCCTAGTTTATTTTTCCCATCAACATCAACATAGTTAACATATTCTTTTATCCCTTTTACTTTATAATAGCATTTAGGTTTATTTTGTTTTTTATAATTTTCCATAAACCGATGAATAAACATAATTCCATTTTTATCATTATTTCTTAATTTAAGTAATGTTAAAAAATGGTCCTTCCAAAAGTCATCGTTTCTATGATATTTAACAGCTAAATAAATATCTTTTAAATCGTATTTATCAATTCTAACACATCTATCTAAAACTTGCATCCATTTATTTTTTTGTGTATCACTTTTTGGTTGATACCTTTTGTCAAATAAATCAACAAAATGTACATAGGAATTTACAATTTGTGAATCTTGGTTAATATTACTTTTATTAGTATATATATTATTAATATTACTTTGTGGCGGATTTTCCGACATCGGTTTTGTCGATTTCGGTTTTTTCCCTTTATGGTTTGCTTTTAATATATAGTTAAATCCTTTAAATTTACCTTTATCGGTTATTCTTTTACGCTCTAAATAACCACATTCAATTAGCTCTTTTATCTTAGCTCTAACAGCATCTTTACCCTCCTTAAAATGGCCGCATATAAATTCAATAGTAATTTCTTGGTCGGCTGTATGTGAAAATAAATAAGAATAAAGACCAGTAGCTCCAACAGAAATACCTTTGTCTCTAAAAATATAGCTAGGTATTATGGTAAAATTATCAAACTTTTTAGGTTTAAATATCTTATTGTATTTCATAAATAAGTAAAATATTATTCTTTGTCAACCAAACCTTTTATTGAATCGCAAAAATCTCTAATCTCTTTATAAGTATCAAAGAATTGATTGTAGGTAATTTCTTTATCCTCATAAAGAAACCATAAAAAATCTAAAAGCAACTCAAATTCTGGCTCATTAGCTTCGCCAATATATTTATAATCATATTTAAAATTATCGCTACTGGTTTGGGTCCATCTTACCTTTTGTGTATTAGGTTCAAAGTATATTTTTTTTGTTCTATTAGATGCCATTGTTAAAATATTTATCTATTGTTTCAATACATTCATCTAAATTGTTATGCCAAACAGCAACCCAGTTCTCATTGTTAAGCTCTTTAAGCCACTTTTTTTGGTTTTCGGTGGGTTTGTTATACCCAGCTTTTAATTCAATCGCTAAACCATTCTTTGTCTTATTAGGATTAAAAATCATAATATCTGGTATGCCTGGTTTAGTGCCTAGATATTTCATTTTGTATTGTTCAAATTTTGTTCGTTTACCTTCATTTGCTACATGAGTAAATAATGCCTTAGGATATTTTAAACCAATATATCTCATGACCTGGTTTTGTAATATATCCTCTTTGCCTAAATATTTACTATATGGGTTTTTATACATAAAATTTATTTACAAAATTAAAAAATATTTAGTCAGTATCAGCCATGATGTAAATAATTCGTTTCATCTCTCTATTTTCAGACCTTACTAATTTTAGTTTTTTATCTTGATTTACTAGCTTATTTTGTAGCTCACCATTTTTTAACAATAAAAAATTATATTCTTTTACTAAATCATCAATGCTCATTTTTGTAGATTCAAAAATATAATCTTTGTCGGCCTCTTTTAATATTTGATTAAACATTGTTTGTAAATGTTTATGGTGTTTTAAAATATAGGGTAATTCTTTTAAGCTATGTATTACAGTAGCATGGTTTTTATTTAATGTTTTGCTTATTTGCTGAAAACTACATTTAGTGTATTTTCTACATAAATAATAATAACACGCTCTGGCAAAAATATACTCAAATTTTCTAGTAGGATTTTTTAATTTTAATTCTGTATGTTTTTCAACAATATCTTTAAAGTATTCTAATTTCATATTATAATAAAAATGAGCCATCCTCAGCGTATTTGTACCATGTATAGCTAGGTGGTATATTAGTTTCTAAATAATTTTTCCAACTATTTATAGCTTGTTTATAGGCATTGCGGCCAAATTCTAATGTATCATCATCCAAAGTATGTACCTCGCAAGTATATGGATATGTAGTTGTAACAGCTATAAATTTAAAATTATCTATGCCACAAACATCCATATAAAATGCCGCTTGTAAATGGTAACCCCATTTATATACATCCCTTTTAAATCCTTCTGGTGAATTATCCTGGCAAGTTTTAACATCACTTATATAATTTGCCATTTTATTTATACAATCTGGTCGGACCCTCACATATATGCCATTAAATTTAGTGTAATGTGATAGCTCCATTTCGCCTCTTGTATATTGTTTGGCTAATTTATTTTTATTAAATGATTTTACAATTTCTTTAATAATATAAAACATATCAGATTCTAATACTATTTTGTTTTTTGCCAATTCTATTTGGTTGCTATATGCCTCTTTACCAGCTTTGGTCCTTTTATCAATTTTATCTATAACATAATATATGTCATCAAAATCCTCTGGCTCCAACAACATTTGATGAACCGCAGTTCCTAATTTCATTGCTGGAGTTTCTTTAAATTTTCTATTTAAAAAATGATATACTGATTTTTTCCAAATTTCCTTTAAACCACTTGCACTTATAGATTTATGCGAATGGTAAACCTCATTGCTATCCTTAATTATTTTCATATACTTTTATTCTATTTTTTAATAAATCACTTATCATTTTTATGTGAGCTTTTTTTTCTTTTTTAGTTTCAGCCACTTCACAAACTCTTATCCAAAAATGCTTTGATTCTTTTGGCCTAAAAATGTCTTTTAATAAATTACCGACCTTTCGCATAGGGCGATAAACTTTAGTTACTCTAGTTACTTTCATATAATAAATTTTAAAGTTGATTTTAAATTTAAAAAAAAATTTGCATAAATAAAAATTATAAATAAAAAAAGGGCATAAAATTAATTACGCCCTTCGTTCCCTTTGTTTGCTTTTATATTAATTAAGGGTGTTCTAACTCATCAACATTAGATTTGTTAATCCATTTATTTTCTAAGTCAATGACTTGATAATTAAACTTGACCAAAAAGTGTATTGCATCATAAATCTTTTTAGTTTGATTTCTAAAATGATTAAATGTTTCACCTTCAATGGTCTCTGTTTTGTTTTCGTATGCCATAACTTAAGATTTAAAAGGGTAAATCGTTACTTTCATTTGCAACTACTGGAGCTGGTGCCGAACCGCCCTCTTTACTAATTTTCCAACCTTGTATTGAGTTAAAATATTTAGTTTCACCCTCAGGGTTTTCCCATTCTCTACCTTGTATGTTAATACCAATAGTAACAACATCGCCAACATTGTAGCTATTTAATACCTCACATTTATCTTGTATAAATTCAATAGTTATAAATTGTGGGTAATCATCACCAGTTTCAATCACTAGCTCTCTTTTTTTAAATCCTTTTGCACCATATTCTTTGGTGGGATTTATTAACTTAATTTTTCCTTTTAGTTCCATATTTATTATTTTAAAGTTTAAATTGATTTTTAATTTCTGTTGCCCAAATAGTTTTCATTCTATATTTATTTAAAATTCTTTGGGCCTCTTGTTTTGCATTACTTTGCTGATTATTTAATACAGCTTTTTTTTGGTTAATATCTAACCATGGTCGGTTATCCTCTTTTTTAACTACAACCTTTTTATTACTAGCTAAATTACCATCATCATCCTCAGCCATAAGGCCTAATAATGATTGTAATGTGTATCGCCTAAAATAAGTTATACAGCTCCCTAATTTTTGTGGGTCATTAATTTCTGGTAATTTAATACTAGATAAAATTCTATTATCGGATTCAACATCTTGTATAACACTATGTACCTCATTATTAATTATAGGTTGTAATAATAATAAACTATGCTTTTTTAAAAGTGGATTTAAATTATTAATTAGCGAATTGATGTCGAAATAACTGCTTTTAAAAAAAGGATTTTTTGCATCCTTCGAGATTGCTCCAATCTCTTGCTGTAAAGCAAACAGCTTTTGATTTATTGATTTCATAAAGTTTAATTAATTTTTTAGTTCATAAATTATTCTATTTAATTCAAATCCTGAGTTGTTTAATTTAGTAATATCGCCAACAGTCAATCGCTCAGGATTTTCTATTTTAGTTTTTAATGTTGGCATTGTGCAATTTAATATTTCACACACATGGTAACGCTTAAATTTTAATCTTTTAAGCTCATTTCTGAAATGTAGTTCAAATTCCATATATAATTATTTAGCTTGTAAAAATAAAAAAAAATTTGTAAATAAAAGAATTATTTTAAATTATTTTATAAAAGAAAACCCCCTAAATATAAGAACTCAGAGGGTTTTCCCAGCAAACAAGGAAAAGAAAAAAGTTTAAAATGTTGCTTTAAATGTACTGCTTTGGTCATCATTTTGATTTGGTATGTGCATAATAACCTCATAGGCATTTTTCTTAACACTATAAGTCATGCCATCAATATAACAACTTACATCCTCTCTTAAATTACCACTAGCTGGATTGCCAAAGTTTATCCACACCTTATTGTTTAAACCAATAGGGTCATTATTTAAATTATATAATTTACCCTCATATCTAACAAGGTTTGTTCTATAATCATTTATTACTTGTTGTGTTACAATTTGTTCTAATGACTTTACAAAACTAGCATTATCATCCCTTGGTCTAATACAGCTAGTTGCTGATAAACCACAATTTGTATAATTATTTGATGATAATTGTAAATCACTTAAATCTAGCTCACCAGTTAAATTTGAGCCAGTTGTTCTAACTCTTTCATAAGCAAAACCATCTATACTAGCATAAAAATTTGTTCTTTTTGTACCCTCTTTGCGGTCAAATAAAAGCTCAATATTATCATAATATATAGCATTTAAACCACCAGAATTTTGTACATAAGGTTCATATAAATCTAATGTCAATAATCCAGTTATTGGAAACGTACCAAAATCATAAGTAAACTCATCCCATGCATTTACAGAATCAATATCTTGTATATTTACAACACTACTATTTTGCCAAGATTCAGAACTATTATTCCAATATTTAGTTTGTGTTGCTCCTGGCCCTTGTTCCACTACTTTTACACTAAATCTAAAACTTACATTACCATAACCACTATTAGTATCAAAATAGGCATTAACATTTAATTTATGGCCTAAATGTGCTGAGTTATAAACATCAGCTGTTTTAGTTAATGTTTTTCTAGTGCCAGTTTCATTTAATTGTGTTTGTGTATTTTTAAAACTATTTAAACCTTGTTTTGTAAAATCACTTGATAATGCACCAGGCGATGTTGTACCAGTACTTGTATAAGTGGTCCAAGTTGCTAAACCATGCTCAAAACCAGAATTTGTAAAAGTATTAGTTTCTAAATATTGTGAGGTTTCATGTGTAATATTAAATCTATTTAATGGCCTTAAAAATTCTTTTACTAATGAATTTTCTATTGGCAACAATTGACTAGGTATCTGCTTTAACATATTAACTGTTGATGTTGATTGATATGTACCTTGATAATTGTATTTAATAAATTTTATTGCCTCTGTACCATTATTAATTAAATTACTAGATTCTGATGCCCTAATACCAGTTGGTATTGTGCCACCTTGAGCTGTTGATGCACTAGCATCTTTTACACTTTGTGCCGAATAACTTGAATTGTTAATTATATACCAACTACCAAACGCTTGAAAAATCCTAGCATTTGATATTTTTAAAACTTGTTCTAATATATGCTTTGCAGTATTAACATCATATTTATCCTTAAGTAATGCATAAGGTGTTATATTCATAACATCATATAATGAATATACAGTATTACCAGGATTCCTAATAAATATATCTTGGCTTACATAAATATCAAGTTCTAAATCTAAATTATTTAATGTTTGTGTAATATAGGTTCTAGCATTAACCTGGTTAACACTTGTATCATCTATATACATTGTGTAGGCATCTAATGTACCCAAACCATCAAAAGCTGTTAGTGATATTGGAAATGGTTTTGTTGTAATTGCCTCTCTAAATTGGTCAATCACCAACCAACCTATCCAATATGTTTGATAATTATTACTGCTATCTTTATATGATATTTTTACTTGATATTCTCTCTCATCAAATTCATAAAAATTATCATAACTAACTGTATCAGTTACAAATAAATTTAAAGTACATTGAGAACCTTTTATTGGCGAATAAAAATTGTCATCACCCTCCCAGCTAATAACACATGGGTCAGCTTGACCAACTATTGGTAAAACAGAACCAGAATAATTTTTTTTTAAAATTTCTATTTTTTTGCCATTTTCCGCATCATCGGAAAACTCTAATCTGTATTTTACACCATACGCCATTATATAACTCTATTTCGTTGCTTGTTTGCTCTTTGTAATGCCACTATTAAATCCTGACCTTTTAAAGTAAATGAACCACCTACTTGTACTTGTTGATTATTCCTATCCCCTATCATACCCTTTAATTTATCTAATGGTGCAATAACCTCTGGGTTGCTTCTAGCTCCAGGATATTCGCCCATCAATCCCATTGTTGGAGTTGATACAATACCACCAGCGGCAAATTTCTTTGGTTTTTCTACTTTACTAAATGCACCTTTAACAGCAACAGCCGCACCAGCTAATAATGCTGGTAAAACAAATGCCGCTAATGGACCCATTGATTTTGCAGTTGCTCCAGCTGATTCAGCACCAAATCCCATTGTTGTAGCTAGTGATGCTCCTAATGCAGTCATTGCAGTTTCTATAAGAACACCAGCAAAAGTACCTAATGCACTTTCACCAGCACCTAATGATTGAGCTATTGATGACCCCATTTGTGAAAATGTGCCTTTGATAGATTCACCCATTTGCAAACCAATTTCTTTAAATTTTTGCATTTTTTCTTGTTGAATAAGTAGGTTTGCGGTTAGTGATGCACCAATACCATTTAAGGCGGTATCAAAAGCTGGTTTATTTTCTTTCATACCTTCTGTTAATAGTGTAATTGGGTCTTTACCAACACTAACAATACCAGCTGTATCTAAAAGTGTTCCCTCCTCGCCAGTTTTGCTAATTGTTCTAAAAACCGAACCACTAACCATATCAACCTCATCACGCTTTTTATCACCATCACCACCAGCGGCACCACCAAAATTATTACCGCTTAATAATCCAGTAACCATCCCTTTGGCTTTAGTAGCCACATTTTTTAATGCATTTGTAACACCCTCAAAAGTTTTATGTTCTAGTTGTGAGGTTACACCATTAACAAAACCATCTGTAAAAGCACCACTAATTTCATCAGCTCCATCTTTAGCAATTTGTTCGCCTTTATTGAAACCTTTTTTTAAAACCAATAAAAAATCGCCATCCATTCCTTTCTCTGAAAACTCCTTAATAAGTTCCCACATCGTTACGAATATGTTACTAAATTCTAAAACTAATGTTTTTGCACCTATAAAAACGCTTTTAAATACTGCTCCTAAACCATGTATGCCTAATCTTAATTCCAAACTAGAATTATATAAGTCAACAAATCTGTTATATAATTTAACTAATACTGGTCCAACAGTTTCCCAGTTTTTATAAATTGCAGTACCAATACCAGCAATTGCCAATACAACTAAACCAATTGGTGATAATAATGCACCAATAGCTGTTAATAATGTGCCAAATAAACCAATAATTGTAGGTAATGCAACAGCTAAAACACCAGAGGCCGCAATAAATTTTTGCATACCAGGGTCGAGCTTATTAAATGCTTGAAATAATCTTGTAATAAATCCAGTAATATCTTGTATTAATGGCAATAATGTAGTTAGTAAAACAGAACCCATTTCAGCAAATGATTCCTTGGCTGTATTTAATGCTTTTGTTAATTTAAAACTTGCACTTTTAGAGGTTTCATCAAATGCTTTTTGTGTTGCTCCTTGTACGTTATTTAATTCACCAAATATTTCTCTTGTTGAATCAATACCTTTACCAAGTAAATCCATAACACCCATTAAAGCTCTTGAGTTACCAAAAACTTTAGATTGAGCATCAGCATTTTTTTCAAATTTACTTTTTAAAGTTTCTAAAACAGATAATAAACCCTCTTGTTTAATTTGTTCTTTTAAAGAAGCACTAGACAAACCTAGTTTTGTAAGTTCTTTAGCCGCCTCACTTGATGGCTTATTAATAGACATCAATATGTTTTTTAACTGCATAGATGCTGTTGCCGCATTTGTACCAGTCCTAGACATTGCCGCCATAGTTGCACCAACCTCATTAAATGTAACCCCCATATTTGAGGCAATAGGAATAACTGAACCAATTGAGCCAGATAATTCCTCACTAGATAATTTACCCTCTCTAACAGCCGCTACCAATACATCGGTTGCATCACTTGCACTTAGTGTATCTGAGCCATAAGCATTCATCGCTGAGGTTGCCGCATCGGCCACCTGGGTAACATCGCCTAAACCAACCGCACTAGCTTTTAAGGATGCATTTAAAACATCCATTGCATCACTACCCTCTAAACCAGCTGATGTAATAAAAAATAAAGCATCAGCCGCATCAGTACTTGATGCACCAGTTTCAATTGCCATTTGTCTGGCTTTTTTACCCATCTTATCAACCTCATTCCCAGCAATACCAACCAAAGATTTTATTTTAGTTAATGACTTGTCAAAGTCAGCACCCATTTTTATAGCCGCACCACCAGCTAATGCTATTGGTAATGCAAATCTTTGCATACTAGCTCCAATACTAGATACGTTTTTACCAAATGATTTTAACCTTGCACTCGCTTTATTTAGCGTACCAGTTAGTCGTGATGCATCGCCAATTAGTTGTACTCTTAATTTACTATCCGCCATGTAATTTTATTTTATTCAAAAATACAAAAAAAATAAGCCACTTATTTTTGTGGCTTTTTAGATTCAGATAATTTTTTAAATGCTATCATTTCATCTTTTGATGATTTTGGTTTGCCTCTTTGTAAATAGACATCTTGAGGCAAAGGGAATAATTTATCTGGTGTAATCATTTGTGCTTTTTTATTGCAATTAACATTATATAACATTGATGCAATATATCTTACTTGTTCCCATTGCATATTAGATTTAATCATGTGTGATTCGCCTAGCAATTGATTTTCTTTCCAAGTATTTTTCCAAAAAATATCTGGCATTATCCCAGCTTGACCAATATAATAATCTAATAAACTTTCCCAAGTCAGCTGGGTTGTTACTTTCCCTCTTTTGTTGGTTTTGAGGTTTTTTTAATATTTCTAGCAACTCCCATATTTAAGTCATTACCTAAAATTCTTGATTCCATCATTGCATTTACCACATCATTTAATTTTTCAGAATCAAAATCCTCAAGCCACATTCCAACTTTAAATTCATTGTAATCAATATCATTGCCTTGCTCTTGGTCATGTGCCAATAGGCCAGAATATATCAAAGCTCTAATACCTTTGATAGACATACCACCAGCAAAAACCTCACCTATTTGGTCAAGTGAAATATTAAGTTGCTCAGTAAAGTTGGACCAGAAATTCATTGAAAAATGCATAGTTCGCATTTTACCACCTAGTTTTAGGGTGTAGTACCCTCGTTTCTTGTTTGCCATAATTTATATATATATATAAGGGTATAGTTTCCTTAAGCTATACCCCTTTAGATTATATGTTATTTTTCTTAGTTAGTTGATTTAGCAATTGCACCAGTAACAGTAATCGAACCAGAATAAGATACTGGTGATTCCATTTCGGCACTCATTTCAATTGAGCTAATAAAACCTTCACCAGAATAAACCTCATCCCCAGTAGCGGCAGTTCCAAAAGACCAATCTAATTTTGTTCTAGCTAAAAGAAAATCAGCCGCCTCAATAGCATTATTTGCATCATCATAAGCAACTAAACCTTCAAAACTAATTTCACCACTTTTTACACCAGCAATAACCTCTTGAAATCCGCTACTATCCTTAGTAGTTGCCTCTGGCAAATCATTAGATAGTGAAAGTGAACAAGATGTTGAATGTCCGATTGATGCTGGTGAACCACCATCAGCGGCAAATTTTAGTAATAAGTTAGTTCCATTAAATACTCCGACAGTAGCCATAATTTATATTTTTTAATTATTAATTTAAGACAAATATACAAATAAAATATTTATACATTTTCCCAGTTTGTAGCAATATCCTCCCATTTTTCAAAGACATTATCCCATGTCTTACCCTCAGATGCATCACTAACTGTAAATATACCAGTTAAATTTATATCTAAATTAAAAGAGGTTGCATTTTCAAACTCAGCAGTTTCATCAACCGATACAATAAAACCCTCACCTCTAACTATTAATTTAGTGTTTACAGTATCTTTAAAATAAAAAACTGCTTTTTGCCGAGTTATAATCATGTCGGCAATTTCATCAAAATTTAAGCTGTTAGAATAATCAGTTAAGCACTCACAATTAATTGTACCAGATTTAACACCTGGTATAATTTCACGCCATCCTAAACTATCTTTTGTAGTTGATTCTGGTGTATCTACATTAACATTAAATGATGTGCTTTTAGAATGACCAATAACTGTTGTATCTTTTAATAATAAAAAGCTACTGGCATTTAAAACTGGCATTATTCCTCTATTGGTGTAATTTCGCCAGTATCAATATTTAAAGAACCTTTGCCATGCTTATCTTCAATCTCTTTCATTTTTTCTTGTTGCTCTTTAGATGCCTCATTAAATACATCAACAAGTTTGTCAATAGATTTATATGCTATTACTCGCATACCAATTTCAGCCGCAATTTGATTAGGTTTTGATATTAATTCTCTTAATTCTTTTAATTCCTTTTGTTCTAGTTTGCTCATTATATTATTTTTATTATTTATACAAATTTAACAATTTATTTTAACAATTCCCTATTGATAAAATTGCTCCATTACTACCGACTTGCATATATTTTCCACTTGCACTAGGAAAGTTACCAGTAGAATAAATTGAATAATAACCAGCCGCAACAACTTGTGAACCACTTAGGGTTGTATATGCAGTATATTGACCACCACCAGCATCAGGAACTAAATTATTTACATCTGTATGAAAATAGGGAGTTGGCGAGGGAATACCAGCTAAACAAGCATTTGCACTACTTTGTGAGTCATATATATAATTAAATGCTGACCTTGTTACATTTTGGTTATACTCACTAAATTCACTCATCTGCAAAGGATTTGAGCCATCTGGTCGATTATTAACTGGATTCAATGTATTTACTGCTGGATAATTTTGACCTGAGCCACTTGAATTGCCGCCAGATAATCTTTGTAAATCTGACATATAAATTGGTGTGCTTAAATTATAACTAGAATCATATCCAGCTCCAGTTCTTTCACGACCAGTTTTAAGCATTGATATTTCATCTGTTGCAACATTTGGACAAGCCATTTATATTATGTTTATGATTGTAAATCCTCATTTGGTGGTCCAGGGATAGGTGGCGCCCATGGCAATGGAGCTTCTTTATCCTCTGGTACAATTTGATTTTGAATACCTTTTACTATTTGCTCATTTGGATGGTCAAAATTATAAATAGATTTTACCCATTCAATAACTTCATTTTCAGTTAAATCAGCTAGTGGCACAAAATTGCTTGATTCTGGTTTACCAATAGGAATTGCACCTTTAAAAGAATATGAAAACCCAGAATCAGAATCAGTACCAGTATAATCGAATCGTACATTAGTAATGACATCTGATAAACCATCTAAAGATGGTGCCATTTTCATTTCAGTAATTTTCCAAGTGTATGATATATTCATAATACAAATATATTAATTATTTTTCTAATTTATTTATTCTATCTTTTAGTTGTTCAATAGTTTTTTGTTGTTCTTTTATAGCTTCAATTAAATAACCAGCAAGGTTACCATAAGCAACCCCCAATGTGCCATTTGATTCTGTAATTAATTCTGGTGCAATTTCTTGTAATTCTTGAGCTATAACACCAGAACCTTTTTCGTTTGTATCAATTTTATTAAAACTAACACCTCTCATTTTTAAAACCTTATTGCCATCTAAAGTTTTAATATTAGTTTTTAATTTTTTATCTGAAAATGCAACAACATCACCAGCAAATACACCCTTTCCAGCAACATTTATTGATATAGATGTATTAGCTAAATCTGCATAATAAGATGTATTTGAGTAATCATAAAAAATTGGGAATTGAGCAGAACCATTACTTAAAACTCTAGCAACATAAGCACCAGCACCAGTACCAAAAAAAGTTCCACCAGTACCAGCATAATAATTTAAGTAAATCGCATTATTTGAATTTGCCGAATCTAAATGTATATTTCCATCTGTTGTTGCAATACTAGCCATTTCAGTACCAGTAGCAGTACGACCATTGCCACCAATTCTTAAAGATGAACCCCAACTAGAATTTGGGCCAAAAGTTAAATGATTATCGTTATTAAATAATGAATTACCATTTGCATGAAACGAAACAATGTTACTAGTACTAGCTGGGTCTGTATAATAAGTAGTATTATTTGAATCATAAAATATAGGCGCCCTTGAAGATGCAGATGCAAAAGAATTACCAGAGGCATCATTGTACCATCTTCTAGTACCCTGACCACCAGCACTACCAGCTGTTGATGTTGTTGTCCAATGTTCTAAATTACCATTACCCTTATCAAACCTTACATAAACACCATAGCCAGAATTATAAGCTCTACCATAATATTGACCACTTACATTAATGTTGCCACCAATACCAGCTGAATTATAAGTTATTCCTGGTTCAGAAACCCAACCAGTTAATGTACCACTATTACCTGAATCTGTTGCACTATGTTGATAATTTAATTGCATTCTAGCACTATTATGTCCACCCTGGCAAACCCATTTACCAGCAGTTGAAAGTGATGTTGTATTACTTGCAAAATCACCATAATATGTTGTATTATCATTATCATAAAAAACTGGTGACCTCATTTGATAATAAGCATAAGTAATTCCATCTGTATCTACTCTAAATCTTTCGGCAGATGAACCATTCCACACTCTAAATCTTGCATTATTGTAATAACTAATATAAAAGTCATTCCCACCATAAGCATCCATGTGAAAATTACCACTTAGTAATATCCTACCATTACCATTAGATGAACGTATATAGTAGCCATTACTTATATACAAATCATCATCAACTGTTACCCTACCATTAAAATAACTTGTACCATTATTATAAAAATCATAACTACCATGTACGCTAGTACTCATAACAGCAAATTTACCAGTTACACTACCAGTTGGCATTGTAACATTGCCAGTAAAGTATGCCTCTCCATTTCTAGCTAGTGTAAATCTATCACCAACACCATCAGCATGAAATCCCATATTAAAATTAGTGTCCATAAACCACCACCAGCCAAATCCACCATTAATAGTATTATTGGTATTTCTAACTTGTATAGAATATCTTTGTGAGGAGCTTGTTTGCAAAGGATAATTTGCGACACCATCAATATTTATATTATTAATTCTACTAGCACCATTTGGATTTACATAATAATTAGTGTCATCAGTATCATAAAAAATTGTACCTCTAACATCTGCACTACTTCTAAATCCAACAGTTGTTGTAACTACATCGCCATATATTCTTAATAAATGGTTAGCCGCCCAATGACCTATACTAACAAAATTATTATTACTGCCAGATGCTGTCCAATAATATCCTATATACCCAGAATTTTTTGTAGTACCCTCTTTCCCAATAACTAAAATATTTGTCTGTCCACTTGTTAAGTTAGCACCAAGCATTTCAGCACTATGTATATATGTAGATGAACTAGGGTTATCAATTTCAAGTGTTGCAGAACCAGAGGTACCAGCACCATCTAATTTTATTCTATCTTGAATTGATACTCCAGCTGGATTAACATAATGTGATGTATCATCATAATCATAATATATTGGGAACATAGCAGAACCACTACTTGTAACTCTGGCTACATAACTGGCATTCCCAGAACCAAAATATACACCCTCAGTACCAGCATAGTAGTTTAAATATATAGCATTATTGCTATCAGCAGAATCAAGATGAATATTACCATCAGTAGTAACTATACTTGCCATTTCTGTGCCAGTTGCAGTTCTGCCATTACCACCAACCCTTAGTGATGAACCCCATGTTGTGTTTGCTAAAAAAGTAATATGTTTATCAGTGACAAATGTAGCATCCCCATAAAACACGGAATTTTGCGCACCTCCAACAGTTAACGCTAAAGTTGGTGTGCTTCCTGTTTTTATTCTAAAATCTCCCGCTGTACTGACTTCTGCACCAGTAACATTGTTTTCTGGTGTTATAAAAGAATTTGCAGAATATTTTAATTTTTTACCAGCAGAAATATTAATATCTCCTGCAAAACTTGCGTTTCCATTATTTGCACCACTTAAAGTTAAAGCAGTAACATTACTTCCATTATCATTTACTCTAAATTTTATGTCTTGGTCAGATACGTTATTTACTAAATATAAATTTGTTCCTGTATCTTTTTCAATATAACTATCATTACTTGAATTTAAATTTATAATACTATATAAACTTGAAGAATTTACATTTAAATCTCCACCATTTACAGTAACATCCCCACTTGCAACCACATCCCCCGTAACACCAATTCCTGTACTTGTAGTTGCAAACTTTTCAGAATTGTTATGATATAAATTAACACTACCACCTTGATTACCAATAAACATATTTGATTCATTGATACCTTGTAATCTAATTTGTGTATTACCCCTTAAATATAAATTACCTGTACCTGTATCTGCTATAATAGAATTACTACCATCGTGGTAAATTTGTAAATCTCCTGAGTTTCCAAACTCAGCTTTTACATTATCTATAAATGCAATGTTTTTATTTGCTATTGTTTTAATAGCACCCCCATCTAATCTTAAATACTCGGTTAAAGAACCACCGCCATCATCCAAGTTAAATTTAATATCGCCATCTGTTGCAAAAGAATTAAAAATTATATCACCAGTATTGTTTCTTAGTAGTGTGTTTGTGCCATTGTGTGATATTTGAAAATCTGAGCTATCACCAAACTCAGCCAAAATATTATCTTTAAAATAAGCTGGTTTATAAAATTCATTTTTTTGTATGCTACCATCTAACTGAAAATATAATTCTTGGGTACCATCAGTTTTAGTCGCATAAAAATTTATATCAGCATCAGCAACATCATTATAAATATGTAAAGTTCCCGTTGCATTTCTTATATAACTTGCGGTGCCATCGTGTTTAAAATTTAAATCTAAATCTGAACCAACACCAAATATTTTATTGTCATTAACTTGAGTATTTTGAAAAAATTTATTTCTTTGTACGCTACCATCCATAAATAAATATGTAGCACTACCACCAGAACCATCATCACAAATAAAACTAATATCTCTGTCATCAGCTAAATTTTCAATAAACAAATTACCAGTTTGGTTTATTATATAACCAGCACCAGCACTATGAAATATCTCAATATCACTATCATCACCGAGCAATAATTTTTGGCCATCATCCATTAATAAATCATTTGCACCAGATGTATTACCAGCCGCTAAAACAGCACTTAATGTTGGAGTTGTAACTGTTGGTATATTATCATCAACGTATTTTTTAGTAGCAAAATTTAAATCACTTGTTGGAGCAATACCAGTTACTAAGCCAGTAAATGTAGCTGTTGTACCTGTTATACTACCAGAAAACTCAACATCCGCTGATGTATCAATAGTTATAGCCGCAGTATTATTAGCACCTAAAACAAAACTATTGCCATCTTGAGTACCAATACCAAAACCAGCACCAGTACTTTGTATTATAGTATTACCAGTTGATAAACCAAATCTAGTGCTACCAGATGAACCAACATAAATATTTTGTGTACCATTTGTTACTATTAAATTGACTGTTGATGTTTTACTTATTAAAACATTCTCGCTAAAAGTACCAGTAGTACCCGATATTGTGCCGCCAGTAACATTACCAGTTAAATTACCAGTAACATTACCAGTTAAATTACCAGTAACATTACCAGTTAAATTACCTGTAACATTACCAGTAACATTACCAGTTACGTTACCAGTAACATTACCAGTTACGTTACCCTCTAAATTAGCGACTAAAGTACCAGTAACAGTCGTTGCAAATGTGTTCCCTGGCTCAACAGTTCCAAAACCTAAATTAAATTTTGGAGTTACAATACCAGTTGATGCATCATAAGCCATTCCAACATATTTAGTACCAGTGGATACTATTTTACCATACCAGCCAATGTCTTTTGTATTAGCTGTATTGCCTTTGGCCATTTCAATCATATTATCACCGATAGCAATAATTGTTGAATCAATAATTGTAGTTGTACCATTAACTGTTAAATCACCAGCAATAATTAAATTACCACCAATTTTAGCGTTTGCACTTGTTTGAAATTGATAAGTTGGAGTTACACCAATACCTAATCTAGTAGTCGATAAATAAACAGAGGATGCATTACCAAGGCCATCGCTTAGTAGTTTTGCAGTTCCAGTTAAATTTGAATTATCGCCTATTTTTAGGATTGCATTATAAGTATCTTGAACCCTTAAGCCAGTAAATGTAGTAGCCATATATTTATTTTAAACTACAAATTTAAGCAATTTTAGCTACCTTCTTTTTCCTTGACCCCTAGATTTTTTCTTATAGCCATTTTGACTTTTTGATGCATTTTTTGAATGTACACCTGGCCGCCTTTTTTTATGCTTTTTTCTGTAATTGTTTACTATGTTTTTAGCCATTGTTAAATTTAGCTTTATATAGTTTATAAATTAAAATTTTAAATAATACTATAACTAAAATTAGCGTAAATATATTTGGATGTGATTCGCCACAAAATCCAAAAATGTGTTTTATAGTTTCCATTGTTTATTTATTTTTTAAAAAAACTTGTTGCTTTTTCTGTTGTACGCCCACCAAAATAAGCCAGTACAACACTCATCATAACTTTCTCAAACGTATCATTCCAAGTAACGCCAATGTGAAATGGCACACTTTCAATGCTATCTAAAATACCAGCTAAGGAAAAAACTACAATACACCACACCAATACTAATGGGCGTACATTTTTAGATAGCCATGAATCTGACATTGAATCAGCTTTCCACCTTGATGTAATTGATTCAATCTCTTTATTTTGTTGCTCGTAAATCATTTGTTGGAGCTTTATTTTATCATCATTTGATATTTTTGATTTACCAATTTCAGATAATGCCTCTTGCGGTGAACTTACACCGCTCAACACTTTGCCTAATGTTGGGTTTATCATTGATGCCGCACCAAATAACAATTTACCAACAGTAGTTTCTTTGAATTTTTTTTTATTACTCATTATTATAAAATTTAAAATGCATTACAAATAAAATTAAATATAAATTAAATTCAGTCCAGTCATTTAAGTCATCTGCTGGATAGTAGCTAAACCCTAATAATGGGCCAGTAGTTAATTTTTCTACTATTGCAAATTCCCAATTCATTTAACTATTTGTAATATCTATATATTTAGTTTTACCCTTGTCTCTGACCGCTTTTAATATGCGGTTTCTATTAACTGAATCACTTACATAACTAACATGGACCCAGTCAGGATTTGTACTATCACCAAACTCCCATATCATTTGGTCAAAGTTTAAATTTTCTTTTATATAATTAAACATTTCAGCATTTGTTTTATGGCCATAGATGTCATCAATATCCATTGCATATCCAAAACAATGTTGCGAGGTTTGTTTACCATTTTTTGATGCTCCGCCAATAGCTTTATTAAGTGCCTCAGACCTATAAAAAGAATTTATCTTTATTGGACCACCAACCCATTTTCTAAGCGGCTCAAATATATTTTCTGCAACCGCTTTCATATTAGATAAAATGTTGCCATCTGGTGTATTTGCAAGTCCTAATCGCATTGCTGTAATACTTTTAGTAGCTTCTTTTTCAGAAATGTGTTTACTAATCATAATTTATTTTTAGTTTGTTGTTGCCCTTCTAGGTTTTGTGCCTTCTAGCATTATTTCATTTATTCTTTGCTGGATTTCATCTTTTGTAGCTGTAATTTTAAAACTTAAATCAGCTTTCCATTGGCCTCGAGGTTTACCATTTTTATCAAGTAAAATAATTATTGGCACAGATTTAATTTGCGACCTTAATGAGGGTGCTTGGTCCTCTAATAATGCAAATTTAACTTTTGCATTTTCAATACCTCTTAAATTAAAATTATTTGATACATTCCAACTAGCGTTAATATGCATCAATGTTAAATCTTGAGCTTTAACACAAACCGCAACCAATACAAATATCACACATAATATAAATTTTTTCATCTTTTTTTATAAACTTTATCTTCTAAATCTTTTATTGCCTCTTTATTTTCCTCAACATCCTCTTTAATGTTTTCTGTTAATTTATCAATTTGAACAATGTTAGTTCTGATTAATTCATCTTTAAATTTAAACTCCATTTGTTGTACAAATTCATCACCAGAAAAATTATCAATTTTATTTTGTAAATCAGTTATATCGCCTTGTAATGTAAACCACATACTAGCTAGTGAAATTGTACCAGCAATAATAATTCCGATTGTTTTTAAATCTAGTTGTACGTTAGTATCCTCGCTAATTTTTGTTGCCATCTTGTTTTTTACTTTTTATTTTTTGTATTGTATAAATTATGGTTGCAATTAGCAAAATAATTCTCAATGTAACTTCAATGTTTGTCATTGATAATCCTAGGGCTAATGTGTTAAATGTATATATTTTCATGTCTTGTAATGCCATTTTTTTAATTTGTTTGTTCAACTTTATTTGATAATTCTAATATTGCCCTAAAATATGTATGGTCTGTTAAATCCTCTTGTAAATATGTTACGCCAGAATTTTGAACCGCATAACAATTAAAATTATTAGATGTTAAATCAAATGCACTTTGATTTTTAGTTATAATTAAATTCATTATATCACTCATAATTGTATTAGCTTGTAAATCACCACCAGTTGTACTTTGAAATCTAGTAACAACCTCAATTCTAGTAATACATTCAACATTATATTTTGTTTGGTTATCATCAATTGCATTTGTTGATAAGCCATAAACTCTCACATAAGGGAATGATACATTATTAGGCACTCTGTTATAAAATGGCACATTTGCACCATTATAACTTATATTACCACCGCAAGTTGTAATTATTTTTTGTCTTATAAATTTTATAGGGTCTTTCATTATTTTGTTGCTTTTTTTAGCTCTTGTTCTAATTTTTGTAATAATTCATAAAAACCCTCTCTAACAGAATTAAAAAAATATGGTTGTGGCTTCATTGTAACCTCTCTTTTACCTTGGCCACTAAACATAGCTTTTATCATTGATGCACTTATACCTAGTTCCTCAGCATCATTAGTATTTATGGCACCACCAGTACCAAACTCAATATAAGGTGCATATTTTGCAGTCGCTTCAACATACGCTTGATTCTTTTGTGAACCAAAACTAATTGATTGTTTTAAATTACCAGTATCAACAGGTACTTTTTTAACAGCTTTTGATACTATGTTAGCGGCTGTATAACCTATTTGACTGCTTAGTTTTTGTTCGCTAATTTTTTTAAGTTTTTTTAACTTTTTATTTAGCAAAACTAAATCACTACTATTTATTTTAACACCAGCTTTTGCCATTATTCAATTTTAATTCCTATTATTTTTGTATAATTTTTATATTCACTTTCGTAAATATCATTTATTCTGTAATCCTCATCAACGCCATCTACTTGAAAAAACCACTCTTGACCACCAATATTAGCATCAATAAAATCTATTGTATCAGCTCGGCATATTAATTCAACCTCAGTCCTGGTTTGTCTTTGGCCATCTGTTGATGTTCTTAATCCTTTGACTTGTTTGTACTTAGCCCAAATATCAATATAATCAGTAACAGTATTGGTCCAGCCGCCAAAATTATCAGATACATTAGTTAATTTTTTTATCTGAATTCTAGTATTTAGTTTACCTATATTCATTATAAAAACATTGCTTTATATGAATTTAAAATATCCCTTGTATCAGTTGGTATTAAATCAGATGCATTGTTTTCATCACCAGAATTAAAATCAACTCTATTTTCATAATATGTTGTGGCTAGTTGCAATATAGCTTGTTGTAATAAAGAATCATTAAGACCAGCAGTAATATATACAACAGTTACTTTTTTAGCATAACCATTATCCAGCTCAATAGTTTCTTTGTCTAAACCAACATTTGTATGTGTTAATGCAACACCATCAGCATGAATACTAGATATTGTTGCAACTGGCCCAAATGGTATTGTAAATGTGCCGCTGGTTTCATCTAAATAATAACTTCTATTTTTTGCAACAATATCCCTTGAAATATAATTCTCACACCATATCCTAGCTTGAGTTATTTGCCTTGCAATAATCGCATCATCAGCTGTTGTATCTATTTTTGCAAATAGTTTTAAATCAGCGGATGTAACAATTTCCGACCCAGTAGTTGAATTAATCTTTACTTGCCTCATTTTTGGTTTCTTTAGATTTTAATTTTAGTTCTTTAGTTTCTTTTTTTGGCTTAGCTTCTTTTTTAACAATAGCTTCACCCCATCCTTTAGAAATCCATTTACTTGAATTAAGTTCGTTAATTTCAATTATATCACCCTCATTGTAATTACGACCCTCTTTACTAATTGGTATTAAAAGTTTTATTTTCATGATATTAATTTTATGTAAAGATAAAAAAAAAGTGCCACTAGGTTTTTAATCTAATGGCACATCAAACTTATTTATGAAATCAATGCAAAGTTATTAAAATTTTCTTTATACTTTCCATTGATATTTATTTTTAAACAAGATTGGCCTAAGTTTGGAATTATAAAAAAACCATTATTACCCTCATCCCACAAAGCAAAGAAATCAACAAATTTTTTTTCATAAGATGGCAAACCAGTACGCCTTAATGTAATTTGAATACTGTTTTTATGCCTTCGCCTATCTTTGCCTAAATATTTGATTTGTATTTTAAACATTATGCCATCCTTTTCAAGAATACAATCATAATAACTTGAACCTATAAGCGGAGTTGATACATTGTAACCATGTTGAATGGCAATTGCCGCAAAATGACATTCCGCAAAACAACCCTTTTGGTTATGGTTCATAAAAAAGAATATATAAAAAAAACCAGCTAAATTAATAACTGGCTTTTTAACATTCCAAGATTTCAAACAAAACAACAATTACAAAAATTTATCCTCGGAATGTACTATTTTATGAATATCGTTAGCTAATTTATATATCCTTATTTTTTTTATAGGCGGCAAATTATCCCATGTCTTACGCTCAATAGAACCTTGTATCATGTCATCAATATGTATCATTTTTTTACTGCTCATTTGTCAATATTGAAACGCCAAAAACACATAGTATTGTGGCTGTTAAAAAGTCACTTGATAGTAACACCACCCTAACACTCAAAAAGAACATTATAAACGCTAAAAAGTGCTTTAAATTAGGTTTGCTCATTATCCTTAGTTATTTTAATTAAACCTTTTGAGTAGTTTTTAAATAAATTATTAAATACATCCCTTTCATTTTTTCTTTGCCTTTTAGCTTTATTTAAATTGTGTAAAAATTTATTTCTATTTGCCATAATTATATATCTAACATTAAGAATAAACATATTGTGTAAACAACTACATGAATGGCAATTAACCACTTCCAGTTGTTAGGGTCTTGTTTTAAGAATTTTTTATACATATCAAACATTGTCTTTATTTTTAATTAGTGATTTAGATAATTCATGCAGTAATAATTGTCTATAACCTTTTGGCATTTCAAGTGCCTTATCTTTTATTTTATTGTAGTATAT
>VMHT01194518.1_pt1 | contig 29904 bp, 79 predicted proteins | sample 4693611 | NCBI WGS metagenome assembly VMHT01 (sample SAMN12280063, study PRJNA550983) | marine metagenome | isolation source: seawater sampled from same location over 5 years 0.02-0.2 micron viral filtrate | place: USA: collected off the coast of southern California halfway between the port... ... | reverse complement strand
ATCGGGAGCCGTAACCGAAGTTGCGAACAACAATAAGACTAATTGGAGACTATCTGATTTAGATAGTAATAGTTTAGCTGACTTAAGTGCGACGAATAATAAATATGTCGACCTTTTGAATAAAATAATGATCTTTGATTATTTTAATGCGATGGCGAAAGAATTAGATTCCGGATCTGGTGCTTATTTGTTTGAAACGTTTTGTGCTTACATGGCCGGTGGTCGTGTAGCTGGTAAAGAAAAGGGGCTCAAAGGTGGAATGGGTGAGACAGATTTCTTCTTTGACAATGGTGATAGAGGCAGTGCTAAATATTTAGCAACAAGCAACAAGTTTTCTCAGTCTTTAGGAAACTTTGTCCAAGGTATCAAAGTTACTTACGTTTTTGCTTCTAAGAAAGGCCAAAAGCCAATATATGACAATCAGGGAGAATTGACTGGCTTCGATGATAACACGGAAGTTGTACAAACAGATCCCGACTTGATTCACTTTATTGATCTTTTTGTTGTGGATGTGGAAAGAGTTGAGCAAGGGATTATTGATGGGAAAGCTAAGTTCAAAATAACCGCCACAGTTCCTACTGCTCAAAGTGAAACTATGGACCTGGAGATTGATGCAACCAAAGTGATTTTTGATGTCTCAAAATTTGAACGAGTCGGAAGACTTTATTTGGTAGAAAAGAGCAAAAAATCGATAACGACTAAACTAAATGCACTCGCGAAGCACATGGATGGAACACACGCAGCAGCAAGGACAAGCTTTGAAACACTAGTAAAAAGCTTTGTGAAGACTTTCGAACATCTCGAATCAGCACAAAGTAAAGTGTCAGAATATTCGAACTCTGGTACCAAAAGCTTAGGAACCGCAGCAATAGAGGACATGAGCGATGCACAAACAGAATTTAAAGGAGTGATGGACATAATTGACCCAGAGCAGGTCCGAGTAGGATCCCTCTCAGAATCCAAGAAAGTCACTTCAAGCATGCTCAAGAAATTAATTGAAGAAAACTTTAAAAAATGACTTGACAAACCCTCCATTTGGTGTTATAATACATTATAATAACCATTTGGAGGCTTAATGCAAAAACACTACAAGCAAGGCTCATCTCTCAATCAAGAGATTGTTGAGGGAGTCAATATTTTAGCGGACAACGTTTCTGCAACTCTTGGACCGCGAGGTCGAACTGTTGCGTTGTTCCACAAAGAACAAGGCACTCCCGTTCTCACAAAGGACGGAGTGACGATTGCTGACTTTATTGAACTTGATGGTCCGTTTCAAAACCTCGGAGCACAAGTCATCAAACAAGCGGCAAAGCAAACCGTGGAAACTGCTGGTGACGGCACAACCACATCGACAGTCCTCGCAAGAGCAATCTTGACTGAAGGGCAACGCTATCTGACCTCCGGTGTTTCACCTGTGGAACTTCAGAGAGGAATCAACAAGGCAGTTGATGTGATCGTTGATGAACTTGACACCTTGTCGAGACCAATCGAAACGGTTGATGACATCAAACACATTGCCACAATCTCTGCCAACAATGATTCTGTCATTGGAGCGCTTGTTTCAACAGCCGTTGATAAAGCGGGCAAGGATGGCTCTGTAATCGTTGAAGAGGCACGGAGCATGCAAACCACTCTGGATCTCATAGAAGGCTTCAGAATGGACACTGGCTACCTTAGCAGCCAATTTATTAACAATCAAAGAAACGGAACAGTAGATTATGATAACCCTCTTATTCTTATCACCGACGAAAAGATCGAAGTCGTTGAACAAATTATGCCAACGCTTGAACTCGCAGCAAGAGACTCGCGCCCCTTACTTATTGTCGCTTCTGACGTTGAAGGTCAAGCACTGGCTGCTCTCATTGCAAACGCGGTTAGAGGAACTATGAAGATCGCTGCCGTTCGTGCTCCACGTTATGGAGAAGAGCGACGCAACATCCTCAAGGATCTTTGTGCTTCTGTTGGTGCAACATTCGTGTCAAGAGAGAACGGCTTGTCTTTGCGAGAACTGAAACTGAATGATTTCGGTCAAGCAAAGTCAATTAACATCACAAAAGGATGGACAACCATCGTTGGAGGTAAAGGTGATTGGGAAGAGATTGATACGCAGATTGCTGCAATCAAGAATGAGATCCAGCAAACAGAGAATCTCCAAGAGTGTGAGAGGCTACAAGAAAGAATTACTCGTCTTGCCTCTGGAGTCGCTGTCATTAGAGTTGGTGCTGCAACTGAAGTTGAGATGATTGAGAAGAAACATCGCATTGATGACGCTTTGGAAGCAGTCAGATCAGCACAAGAAGAAGGCATCATCGTTGGTGGCGGTGTAGCGCTCCTGAGACTAGCTAGAAGCCTTTCTGTGGACACAGACAATGAAGAGCAAGCATTGGGTGCTAAAATCGTTCTACGAGCCTGTGAGGCCCCTTTACGAACGATGGCAAAAAATGCTGGAGAATCGGAGGATTTGATTGTCGAGAAGATAATTAATGCTGATGACAACTCTTGCTATGATTTTCTGAACAGAACACTGACAAATGCTTTCGAGCAAGGAGTCATTGACCCGAAGAAAGTTACAAGATGTGCATTGCAAAATGCTGCTAGTGCCGCAGGCACATTACTTACGACATCACACGCCATTGTAAAAGTTTGAAACTATTTACTAGGATGTCGTAACTATCGGAGGAAACGAACATGGGCGAAAATGAAATGAATCAAATTCAACAAGCATTAATGGAACTTACAGTTAACATTAAGCACATGGATAGTAAGCAAGATGAGATGATCAATGACGTTAAGTCGATCAAGGAAGCTATTTACAATCCTGAGACTGGTCTCTACGCTCGTGTTCGAGACCTTGAGCAATGGCAAGAGAACATGTCTCGAGTCATCTGGACATTTGGTCTGGGTGTTATCGGGCTTGCGACCAAAGCCATTATGGAATTACTATAAACTCGGAGGAAAAGTGAGAGTTAAAATTAGTTACGGAGCTGACATTACAGAAGTTCCAGAAGAAGTAGATCAACTTTATTCATATGTCTCGGCAAAGACGAGAACCATTACAAGACAATCGGACATAATCGAAGAACACTTGAACAACGAAGACTTGCAAGGCGCACTTTACTTAATTGATAAAATGCGCAAGACTTTAGCGAAAATGGATCAGAGACTGTCAGACTTGGAAATGATTAGTGTTGGCTACTTAACACACATCAAAGGAGAGGAGCATGTTTCAGACGGGCGACCTACTATGGATCCCACAGGGATCGATGATTCTAGCACCAACACCTAATGCTCCATTGAGCTTTAAAGTGATAGAAGAGCCGAACATAGGACTCTATGTGGAGCAATCTGAGAGCGACAGGGGCTACTCTTTCGTCTTGATAGATGGTGAAAAATGGGCCATCAAAAACAAACAGATTAAACATTATAGGAGAGAAAATGTTAGTAAAGTTAATAGAGGTTTCAAAGCCTGATGGCGGAGATGTTCGACTGTCTGAGGTTTACATCAACAAAGATGCAGTTCAAATGGTCCAACCAGAAGCCAACTCCAGCCTCATCTCTGAGGCTCAGAGTCTTGGGATTTTACCATCAGCACAATTCTGCAGAATTACTCTCGTAGAGGGAACAACTGCAAGACATCTAACCGTCGTTGGTTCTATTCAAGAACTAAAAAAGAAGTTCGACACCAGACAGCTTTTGAGGGACTAATGAAATATTTTAAAATTATTTGTTGGTCAGAGTGTCCTTTCTGTATCCGCGCCAAGAACCTGCTCATTGAGCAAAATGAACAGTTTGAATACTGTTCAGTTGACCACTCCCCGAACCTATTGGATTATTATAAAACTATTTATAATCATAACACTGTGCCAATTATAATAATTAAAGAGGGTGAGATGGATGATCAACTTATCGGTGGATACACGGAACTTAAACAGCTCTATGAGCAAAGAACATCTTGAAGAAATATTATCAGAAATGATCTTTCTTGTTGAAAGCGACTTCAATGTAAATGTCGAAGACTCTTACAGCGCAGCATCTTATTGGATTCCAACTCCTGATGACGAAATCGAGGAGTTGGAATTATTTGGTATTATAGAGATCTCAACTGAAGCCAGTCCATTGGATAAAATAATTCACCTTACTCATGAAACTGGTCATGTTATTTATAGGATGGATAGACTATTTAGAGATACAAAAGACACAATGTTTTGTGAATCTCTCGCTTGGTTTCTTGGCTATCATTTTATGGCAGAACATGGCTACATCATTGAGATGAAAGAGTTTGAAAGAGAGATGAAGCATGCATTAAAACTATATCGATGGAGTGAAAATGATAGAGATGTTAAATAGAAAAAGAGAAGTCATCAAACCTTGGGGTAAAGAGGTTATTTGGGCTGAGACGAAAGATTACGTCGGTAAACTTCTCTATATAAACGAAGGTCACAAATTAAGCCTTCAATACCATGAGCAAAAAGAAGAAACAATCCTTGTTGTCTCAGGAACTCTAGAGATCATTGTTTCAGGTCACGGAAGGCGAGGCATTTCTACACTGAAACTCTCAGAGGGCGACACCTATCATGTTACTCCCGGCACTGTTCATAGATTTTCTGCAACTTGTGGAACAAATGTGGTCCTAGCTGAAGTGTCCACTAATTACCTTGATGATGTTGTAAGGCTGGAGGATGATTATGATCGTTAGTAGCTTATTGGCCCTGCTGTTGGGAACCGCAGAGGCAAAAGAGATTGATTTTTATGTTGCACCAATTCGTGTTCATAATAGAACTGAGAAGAAAGAGATCGAAGATGTTATTGATGGAGAATTAGCGTTTGTTATCTCATCTGCCTATTCGAGAACGTTCAAGGCTCAAACTCAAAGAGGGTCCTTTGTCCCAGCACCAATGGAATATGACTCTATCCGAGTTTTCAATAGAAAAACAATTAAGTATTACAATAAGTGCAACTATCTACTTAACCCAATGAAGTGTTCTTATGATAATGGAAACTATTACATAGAAACTATCGTAACTGTTGATGACAATCAGCTCACCGTAAGAATGACAATGTATGATCCAAATCTTCAAGTAGTCAATTCTTCGATCGCAACAGAAGAAATGCAGGTAAATTGGATCAAACAACAAGAGATCACAAACATTCAGACTACCCAGAGAGATGGAACGAAAACAAACCTGACCCATCACGGACTTGAGCGACACCCACTCAAGTGGGAGATCCCTCATCATCTTTTAGAAAAACATATTCGCGAAGCAGCTTCTGAATTGTGGCTTGGAGCAAGAATCCGATTGTAACATGTTCGTTACATGATTTTACCTCCTAGTTACTTGTAGGAGGTCGGAATTATGGGAAGACTAGGACTATTATTGCTTTTAATGTTGCCACCACATGCCCCACAGGGAAGTGATTATGACCCCGCTTTTCACGGGGATACATATCTCTTTGCAGAAAAAGGTCTGAAGGAAGCAACAGCATCATCAATCATTATCACAGCAGCTACCGAAAGGGGCTCTGTTGCAACGGGATCAGGAAACTATTTCCACATCCACGGACATCGTTTTATCTTAACTGCGGCACACGTTGTAGATGGATTCGCAGCCATTGCAGTTACTGAAAGAAGCGGAGACATACATCGGGCAAGAGTTGTCCATGTAGACAACAGTCTAGACATGGCGATCATCGTTGTCGATGAACCACTGACGTTTACGAAACCAGTGGATTATAGACCATCCAGAAGAATTGATGTTGGAAAGGAGGTTTTCTATTGTGGTCATCCTAATCAAATGTATTTCACTAGTTATCATGGAAGAATATCTGGACTTAACGGTCAGTACATTCTTGCTGACACATTTGCTTGGCCTGGTTCAAGCGGCTCTGTAATCTTTGACAAAGGCGGTAGAGTGGTAGGGACAGTCTCGGCAGTCTCTCTCGCAGCGCCCACTGGGTTCCCGGTGTTGGTTCCGCAACTCGTTCGCATTGGACCTACTTTAAATTATTCTCGCAAGTTTATCTTAGAGGTTTTATTGGATGTCTGCTCGAATTAAGGTAGGGCTCATAATCTTAGATGAGGGAAAACTTGGGGTAATTACGAACGAAATTAAATCAGGAACTTGGTCAGAAGAACCGTTATTCAATTGGACAACGAGTTACGAGATAAAATATGTTGATGGCGACGTTTGCATTATGACAGCAGAGTCCCTAAAGAGATTAATAAAGAGGGGCAAGATAAAAATCTTGGATGGAAAATGAAAGATCCAAAAGACACTACTACTACCCCCCTACCCCCCTCCCCCACTACTGGGGAGTCTCCTGCGTATGATGACATAGAAGACATAATCTTGGAACTTTGGGAGTTCTGTCTCTATCTTGAATATGAATACTACAAAACTAACGACAAAGACACACTTATGCAATTTACATTCTGCATTGGTTTGATTCAATATTGGGAGGACGTTTACTTTTCACTCGGAGGCCGATATGGAATCGAAATTCATTTTTAAACGCGGAGATCTAATAGGCATCAGCGAAAGAGGTCATGTCTACGGATACATAATAGCCCAAGTTGTCAGACACAACCGGTTCTTCTACTGTAAATCAATAGAGACTGGTGAGTTTCATTTCGTCGTCTTTGATTCAGAACGACATTTTATGTTGTGTCCTGATTTTGATCCAAACATCAAACCAGACATGGATGTAGTGTCAATGGGCGCTGAGTTTTATGAAGCTCTGGATAAACTGTTTGGATTTGCAGAAGAAGATTCAGAGTCAGATAGTTGGTAAAACAGTGCCCTATGCCGACGAAAAAGTCGGTTACCTACGATTTAGTGGGTTTTTTCAAAATACTTAACATAACTATGGAAAGACAAGAAACAAAAAAAGCCAGTCCAAACCAATAGGCGTACTTCACCCATTAGTTCGAGACTGACTCCAACTTGTTCTAAAAAACTTAACATAACTATGTAACTGTTTGAAAATAAAAAATCGACCATTCGACCGATCACTCCCTTGTTGTAGGTTGTAACTCTGACAAAGTTATGTCGTTAATCCAATCGGTCATCAGAAAAACTTAACATAACTCAGCCAATGTAATAAAAAATGGTGGACAAAAAATGTCCGTCACTATCACAGTATAACATAAAATCGGGGGTCTGTCAACTGAAATCGACAAAATACTTTACATAACTATGGAAACAATGTTGCGATTCATAAATACTTTACATAACTATTCACACGCACGATACCTTATATATTAAAAAAAAGAATCGGACACTTTCTGACCGATGCCAAAAAAACTTTCCTCTTTCACTTGACAAACCATTCCAAACACATTACACTACTAACATCAACAACAAAACATTGGAGACAAAATGAACCGCATCTTTGAAACAGGCGATCTCGTTACGCTGAACACTGGTGACTATCGTGACATAAAGAAAGGAACGCTAGGCATAGTGATCGAATCCATAAATGAGCGCAGATTCTTGATGAACGTGTGGATTGATGGACAGTCTTGGTCTTTTCCCGAACACGAGTTCGTCCACAGTCATCTTTATGAGGTGAAGAAATGGAGGTAGGAAAACTTTATTCATGCAAGTGGAAAGTTTGGGCAATCAAAGGTGAACGTGGATGGGACATGCTTATGTTCTTAGGCATGAAAGGTTCTCGTTACTACCTTTTCTATGATGTATTGCGAGGTCAAAAATGTGTGCTTGATGATGGAATCATCAGACACTGCAAAGAAATAAACTTGGAGGAACAATGCACCCAATGATAGGAAAGACATTCAAGGGCACAATAGATGGGCAAGTCCGCACTTACGAGATAATAGAAATAGATAGTGAGGGTTGGATTAAACTGCAAAGACATGGAGAAAAGAAGCACTTTTATCTTCATGAAGATATCCATAGACACTTTCTCGCAAAAGTCGGCTATGTAAGGAGAAGAAATGAGAAGAAATAAGACCTTTAAGATCGGAGACTTGGTGCAACTATCTCTCAGTGGGCAAATGAGCCTTGCTTCACGAGTCGCAAGTAAATATAAAGGTGTCGGCATTGTTATAAAAAAACAGGACGACAGGGTTTACACAGTTCAATGGCTTGGGAGCGATCCACATAAGACAGGTTTCCACAAGGACTTCATTGAACTTTTGGAGGATAAATGAAAGCAGGAATGTTAGTCAAAGTCAAACCTCGCCACCCAAGTGCTGGAAATCTCGGACTTGTTTTGGAATGTCAGATGAACCAAAACGACACATCATTTGCCAAAGTCTATTGGGCAGATGGTTCAACCTATTGGATTGCCACCGAAGTTTTGGAAGAAATAGCCAAGTCGGACAAAAAATGTCCACCAAACACTTGACAAACCATAACCAACCAGTTACACTATAAACATCCAAAACGGAAAAACAACTAATCATGGAGATAACATGAACAATCGAACCTGCATCCATTGCGAGGACGTTTTCAACCTCGACTCACAACTCAAGCGCAGTGTAGGTGGCAAGATCAATGAGTGCCCCGACTGCGTCATAGAACTGCAAACAGAAATCAAAGAGACCATCAGAGCAGTTTCAAGCGGTGATGGTAAGATGGCTTGCATCCAAATCCTCAAGTTTCAGAACGAGGACGATGCCGAACTCTATCGCAAAGGTTGGGATCAATGGTCGGGCTGGAACAACCAACGTAGCGGTTCTGTCCATGACGTAGCCTTTACAAAGGTCGGAGAAAACAGTGGTAACGGCAACCACAAGGGGAAATCATGAAAGTAGGCGACTTAGTAAAAAGACGAAACAATGGAGACTTGGCATTGGTCATTGAAATCTCCAAAAAAAGAATGAAGATAATGCGCCTTGAATGTGGAAACCATCAGTGCGTTTGGGATTATGAATATGAGGTGATAGCATGATTGAGATAGGCTCATTGATTCGAGATTGGCTCAGTGGCGATCTAGGGATTGTCACAGGCTATCGAGTAGACCCTGTTTGTGGCACAAAGCACGTTCTAGTAAAGTTTTTGACTGGCTATTGGGAGGGGGAAACCGATCCGTGCGACCCTAACTCTTTGGAGGAGATAAAATGATTAAAATAGGAACATTAGTAAGATCAGTCGATGATGGCTGTTTCGGCATCATAACTTGGTGTGACGATCCGCACAATGATCTTCTTCCATCTGATCGAATCTATAAAGTCGCTTGGGCAGATGGGAACAAGTGGTTACACTGCGACGATGAGTTCGAGGTGATAGAATGAAACATTGGAGCAAAATAGAAGTCGGTGACCTTGTAAGATGCGCAGTGATGCCGAATCTAGGTGTCGGGATGGTCGTTGAGATAAAGCGTTTCAATAGCGGACAAGCAAATGCTATGTGCTACTGGGCTACCCCCGACAAGCGGTTTACCTACTTTTTAGACCAACTTGTGCCTATGGAGGACAAATGACCCACTACCCTATTGGAACCCTAGTGCGCCACCGACACTTTCACAAACGCACACTAGGCATAGTCAAGTCCATAGAGGTGCTTGGCACAAAAGAATGGATGTGGGTCGAATGGTTCTCCTCTTTAGAGGAGGCTTTAGAAGAAAAATGGGAACTGATAAACATCGAGGAGATCGACAATGACTAAGTTTAGAAAGGGAGACCTTATCTACACGGAAAAGTGGAACACTTACGCAGTGTTCTTAGGCAAAGGAACTTGGACAGGATGGATAGAAGTCTATCTTCCCGACACCATAGAAAGAAAACAAGTCCACGATTACGTGTGGGAGTTAGCATGATTGAGATAGGAACATTAGTAAGATATAAGCACGATGGAGACATTGGCTTAGTTACCGCAATCCTCATGGATCATGGACACGTCCTTTACTTGGTAAAGTGGGGCGATGGAACACAAAGCGACCACATTGCTAGTGAGTTCGAGGTGCTATCATGATTAAAGTCGGAGACATGGTTGGGTTCGAGTTCAAGGGCGAACACCACCTAGCAATCATCACAGAGGATCTAGGCAAGGGCTACCCCTATGGCAGATTCACAGGGTTGCTTGTGGGTTCAGATGGAGACCTTGTTCCCTTGAATAAAGAGGAAATCACCGTTCTATCGACAAAGTCGCAACTTGAACAGTGGGAAAGAAAAAAAAACTTAAAGAAAATGCTTGACAAATCAAAGTAAACACATTACATTACTAACATCAACAACATAAACCCCCCAACAACAAAGGAGTTCTCAATGAGAATCTATGAAGAACGCAACAAAAAGCGTGACTTTCAATGTGGCTACTGTTTTACCGATGGTCACAACAAACGACACTGCCCTCACATGAAACAACATTGGGATGCCAATGCTGACCTACAAGGTTTGAGCCACTTGGCATCATCCCACACCATCAAAGATGTTGACAATAAAATGTTCCCATCACAATGGCAACAATACTACTCAGATGCCGATGCCCTCCGACAGTTCCGAGCACACTGGCGATACATGTCGGATCGCTTTTCTACCAAGCCAAAGAAAAAGCCCAAGAAACGCAAGAAAGCCAAGTGTGGGTTCTGCGGATCTACTGCCCATAACCGTCGTAACTGCAACAAGTTAAAGAACTTTATCTATGTTCTCAACCAAACTAACAGAGCCTATCGCTCCGCTTTTTACGACAAGTTCATAGAGGGCATGGGCATGGGAGCAGGCGCACTGGTGTCTATGCGAAATCCCTATGGTTACGATGACCAACTCAATGGGGTTGCTATTGTAACCACACTCCCGACAGAGCAGATTATGTTTACGAATCTGAAACGGTCATGGAGCGATTATAGCACAAAAGCAGATGTAAAGGTGCTGATAAACGGAGAGACTTCAAAGTTCAATCTATCGCAAGATTGCTTTTACACTGAGAGCCACGACAATAGCGAAGGTATTTGGTCGGCAATGTTCAGTCGATGGGGACGAATCTTAAATGTAGTCTCGCCTGCTCCAAATCGACCGACAAAGGACTGGTTCTTAGGTCAATCTCCATGCTTTAACTGGATTGTCAAAAAGCGAAGCCAAGAAACGCTGATGTGCGAGTTTTCCTCCATCATCAAACACTTTTATCCCCACAACAATCTTAGAGCAAAACTGGGAGCGAAAATCTATGACCAATATTACACTCGATAAGCCCGAACTGGGCGACCTCTTGATGGATCTCGGTGGAGACTTGGGAACTATCTCCCTCGTTGAGACCGATAAGTTTGGCACACTCTACTTTGTTTTATGGTTCAGTGGTTACCTACAAGGCTACACTACTGCCCACAAACAGGGCGAGATAGAGATAATGCGAAAAAATCTCAAACTTTTTCCTTGACAAATCTATCAAAACACATTACATTACTAACACTAACCACAAAACACGGAGAATAACAATGAGAGTTTATGTAGGAAAGTTTAGATACATCTATGATGGCGACACCGATGTGGTTGTTGCAACCACCAAAGAACGCATTGAGCAAGAACTTATTAAACTGGCTCAACGCTATGTCGAATACATGGACGATGACGAGAGAGAGGAATACGTCAACAATGCTAGCACATTCGATGCTTGGCAAGAACTCGGTTGGAACAACGAATGGTTCGACGTACAATGGGTGCGAACCGAAGTCCTCTCAGACGAACACATCCTTAAACACGCAATGGAGGTGATATGATTGAAGTCGGAGACCTTGTAAGGATAAGATTATCATTCAGTCGAAAACTTATTGGCAAAATGGCTCTTGTCGTCCATCGGAACTCTTGGAACGCAAAGATTCACATCCTTGAAACTGGCGAACAGGATTCTTATGCACTTTCTAAACTGGAGAAACTATGATTCAAATCGGAGACCTCGTAAGAATAAAACTGCCCATTAAAATGAAAGGCAAACTTGCCCTTGTTATCGCTAGCGACCACAAAAAAGAGGTGTATACTGTTCGCTTTATTGACGATAGCAGAAAAGTCAACTACCACCATTCACGCTTGGAGAAACTATGAAAAATCTACTTATAACCGTTGGACTCGTTGCCATTGGCTACATGCTCTACACCCACCCTACTACCGAGAGGGTGCAAAAGTGCATGAAATCTGATGTGATAGTCATCGACACCGATGAACTTATCGACGACCTAGCGACAAAAGCAAAAAAGTTTACAAAATCACTTGACAAATCAGAGTAAACGCATTACATTACTTAAACAACAACCAATCATGGAGGAAAAATGAGCAACCAAATCAAACTAACCATAGACCTATCTGACGAACTGTTGGATAAAGTCCTCACAGTAATAGCCCTCAGCGGCTCACAGAACCCCATGCAAGCCATGATGATGGGCATGGGTGCTAGACCCCTACCCCCGACCGAGAAACCCGAAGAACGCCCATCTATGGGCTTTAACATGGAGAGTCCAAATGACGACAAAAAGACAAAAGAAAAAAAATAAGAAGAAAGAAGATCAACCTAAGAAAGAGCGCAACTGGCTTGCAATCCACGCTCATAATCGAAAGGGTGGAGCACACGTTGATCGCAAAAAACAACGCAATAAACGAAAGTGTCGAGGAAAGGTTAAAAACAATGACTAAGTTTTACGCAAACATAAACAAGGGCGATCTATTACTGGTAGCCCATAGAGACAAAAGAGTTTTCGATGGTGTCGTAGGCATGATAGCCAAACGAGACATTGAAAGCCAATCACAGCCCATCGGCTCAACAGTCGGTAGACCACAAGGTTATTGCCAGTGGATGACTGTGGACATGAATGACTTTGAGACACTTGGCAACTTTTACGAACTCACAGGTGTGCCTGTTAGTTACAATGAACGCATTGCAGTGGATCACAAACACCTTGTTGTTCCCGATAACTGTAAATGGGTTATTAAAAATGCCCTAGTCCGTTGGTGAGTGCAATGATCTTACTACTACTATCCTGCCTTACCCCCAAATACATCGGGACAATCGACATGATAGACAATGGTCTGTGCATGATTGAGTTCGATGACCACTTTCACTTTTACGATGAGTCCGTTTGCAAGGGTAAAGTAGAGGGTGACAAAATAAAAGTTCATTAAAATACTTGACAAACCAGTCTAAACACATTACATTCCTTACATCAACAACGAAACATGGAGTAACAATGACACATCTAATAAAACAGTTCCCACAAGTCGGAGACTTGGTAAGGACTACCACCGATGTTATCTATGATCCACATCAACTGAATGATCTAATGGGAATAGTAATCGAAGATGGTCGCCAAACCGCAAAGGTTCGGTGGATCAATCCCAAACCACATAGACCCCTTGAATCTTGGGTTCACTACAACAGACTGAGGTTGCTATGAAAGTCGGAGACTTAGTAAGAGACATCGCTGACCCACGAGTGCCCTACGGCATTGTGGTCAGTCAACACTTAGGTCAAACTGACCGTTGGTTTGTCAGATGGTTCACAGGCTACTGGCAAGGGCAAATAAAGAGTCGTTGGCGCAGTCACTTGGAGGTTCTATGAAAATCGGAGACCTAGTAAGACACAAGTATGATGGAGGTGTCGGCATCATCATTGAAAGACATGGTGCGTGGTCAAACATAGCAATGGGTCACATAGTGCAACCTCTAGTCCGTTGGATCGAGCCACCACAGGATAACTTTGTCAATGAGAGTCTCTATTATGAGGTCTATCTCGAACTCATAGAGACATCGGTCAAAAAATGACCGTTTCAAACTTGACAAATCCCTCAAAATACATTACATTACTAACATCAACAACAAAACATGGAGACATCATGCTTTACAAAGGTTCATTCATTGCCCGAATCCCCAATGACGAACACGCTCAAAATAAGATTGATAAGTTCAAAAAGCAACACGGACAACTACGACTGTGTGGTAGGCACAAAGACCGCAAAGGTCAAATGGCTAAGGTAGGTCGCAAACTCAACTCTCATGGCGACCTTTCTTGGTGGCTTGGCTCGGAGATTGTAATCTATCGTGGCGAAGATGGAATGACATTCAAGCAGTTCCAGTCTGTAAAGGTCGGAGACCTAGTGCAACCCTACCACCATGCCTACCAGTCAAAGTTCGGAACAGTGGGTGTAGTAGTCAAGAAAAAAGGTAAGAACGAACTCAAAGTCGCTTTCGGTGACCGCACAATGTGGGCTACTCGACAACAAATGATCCTATTCAAACAGGAGAAACAATGAAAGCAGGCATGATAATCCGCAGTAAGAGAGCAATCGCAAAAAGAAACCGAGATAAACGATGGTTTATCAAGAAAGAGGGAGAGATCAAGCGCAACAGTCGAGGTTCCACAACTATGGTCAAGGGCTATCGAGTCGCACCATTGGAGGACTTAGGGCATGGCTTTTGGGTCACAGAAGAACAACTGCACAATAGATTCGAGGAAATAGAATAAACGGACAGAATCTGTCCGTTCTTGACTTGACAATCCTGTCCAAATCAGTTACACTACTAACATCAACAACATCAACCAACAACAACAGGAGTGACAATGATTCACTTAGAAAACATAGAAACCGATGAAACAAAGACAATGTCCATCGATGACTTTATGGAATGGTTCAATGACGATTCCACTGGCTACTTATCATCCGTTTGGTGCATCCTTTGGGTTCAATACGAACATCCAATGGCAAATGTGGAGGCTCGATGATTCGCATCGGAGACCTAGTAAAGAGCGAAAACAGTGGCAAAGTAGGCATTGTTGTGGCATTAAGCCATCAGTACGCCAACTACCGCTATGTCCTCTTTCACGATAGCACCTATTCAGTTCACACATCAAAACTTAAACTATTGGAGTAACCATGACCACCAAGAAACTCACAAAGAAACAGAAAAAAGAAATGCTCTACAATGCTACTATGATAGCGGAGGGGGCGATGGAGCCTACCCCCACTATGTCCTATGTCCAAGCGTGGCAACATCTTGTTGACACTGGTGTAGTGTGGGAACTGCAAGGATGGTTCGGTCGTGCCGCCTTTCGGATGATCTCGCAAGGAACGATAGATCCAGCACCAGTCGAAGAAGAAACCCCGAACAACGAGGATGAACAATGAACATCGGAGACTTAGTAACAATAAGAAACCATCCCGAACATGTTGGGGTCATTACTGACCTTAGCAAAGAAGATGGAACAGGTTGGATCGCTGTCTTGTGGTTCAACAACGACGAGGGATTCAGTGAGTTCAAAATCCCCTTATCATCAGCCCATCACATCGAGGTGGTGAAATGAACATTGGAGACCTTGTAGAAAACGAATGGGGCGAACTTGGCATTATCATAAGACAAGTCGGCATCATAGACCGATGGGTCGTTCGATGGCTAAATGCCCCACCGCATTACGAACGAATCAGAGCGCAATGGGGTAGAGACCTCTATCCTCTCGACAGATCCGAGACCGAAAAAAAAGTGAATAAAAATACTTGACAAATCAATCAAAACACATTACATTACTAACACTAAACACAAAAACCCTCTCACAACGGAGTTACCATGAGAGCCTTTAATCAATCTAACAACTCTTCAACAGATAGTTGCTACCAACGTAGCAAGTCCTCTTGCTCTTACTGCGGTGACGTAGAACATCAAGTCACATCTTGCCCACATGTCAAATCTGATTGGGCTTGCTTTCAATCGTTCATCATTCCTTGTTCTGATCCCGATAACTGGACAAACAACCCAAAACCACCATCAGTAGGTCAGAGTTCTTGGTCAAACCAAATGCACACTGCTCGTTGGTTCAAAGACCCATCGGGTTGGTCAAAGTGGCATGCTCAATGCGAGAAAGCCCATGAAAAGGTTCTCAAGGCAGAAGCAAGAGCAAAAGCCAAGAGTGGCTCAAAGTCCAAGCGTGTCAAGTCCTGTGGCTTTTGTGGTGGCACTGGTCACAATCGTCGTGATTGCGATGCAATGACCTCGCTGAACAAGCGTTTGATCCGAGCCAACAATCATTGGAGACAAAGACTCTACGACTACTTTGTCGAAGAACTCGGTCTCGGTGAGGGTGCTTTGATCAAGGTAACACAAACCAATGGTTGGCAACAGCCCGACACCGACCACGTTGCCATTGTAACATCTGTCAACTGGGATGAACTGAACATGTTCTGTCACACCGACAACAACAACAACCATTGGCAAAATCGAGTTCATCAAAACCTTCAGTCACCTTTGAACATCAAGGTTCAAGTCGATGGAAAGCAAAGATTCGTGACTTGGAGGTCACAAGGTAACGCTCGTTACGGTGTAGTCAGCGATGTTCATGGTAGACCACTTATCGACAACTATTCAACTGACTGGAACTCAGTCAAGTTCAAGTCGGTAATCTCCCCTACTGAGACACCCCTATCTGAAGAATGGCTAACACAAGGTCAGTCCGAGTGTGTCGAGTTCATCACCAAAAAATACTCTTTGGACAAACTGAAAGAGTGGAAAGGCATCAAAATCTTGGAGGACTACGAAAAGCGTTACAATCTGAAATAAAAACTTGACAAACCTATAGCAATGTGCTATAGTACTACTACCCCTCACAAGACTAACAATGGAGTTTACATGTCTTACTTAACTGATGATAACGGAGTTATCGAACACTTTATGCAACAAAAGGCGAGCAAGTCTCGCACCTTACGAACTGATGGTCAAAGTCTATGGTCGTTTGACACTCGCATTGCCGAGCATGTTCCCGATGGTGATGGACAGGGTGCTACCCTAGTCTATGACTACACCTATGGTGGCGGCAACTATGTGTCGCAGACAACGAGCAACCACGTTCGATTGACCAAAAAGAAAGTGCCACGACAGAACTGGATGAATGTCCAAGAAGCCCAACGTCACGGACTATGTCCTTTAGTGGAGACTCGAAATGATTCACCTCGTCGCACACAATAAAGTAGGGTCGGGTTATGCCTTGCAAGAATCGGATGGTCGTTGGATTGTCCGATTCCACCGACACTACAACAAATACTTTACATTCACCAAAGATGCTTTCAAGTCGGGTTACCTAAAAGACTGTGGCATCGTAAAAATCGGAGACACACATGGACAACAACTTTCAAATCATCCTACAAACCGCAGAACAACTAGCCACTGACTATGGCAACGAGGGATGGACAGGCGACTGTAACGACTTTACGCAAGCCAGTTCATCGATCTCACAAGAACTCACAAACCTAGAAGTCGAGAGACTATGGGATGAGTTCGCACATGAGGAGTTCACTGCAAATGGAGTGACCTTTCTATTCACCCGAAAGAATGGAGACAAGATCATAAATCTTTATCAATCGGACAAAAACTGTCCGTTAAAGTGACTCTTTCTCCTTGACAAAACTGTTTAGATAAGTTACATTACTAACATCAACAACATCAACCCCATTCACTGGAGGTCACCAATGAGTGACAACAAAACAACATTCGACTTGAACGAACACACTTATCGACTCTTAGAGTCTGAGCCGTTCTTTGCCAGTCTATCTCGAAGAATCAACAAGAAACTGTCAAGAGCAGTGCCAACGGCAGGTGTTCGAGTCACTGACGATGGTCAGTTTGAAATGGTTTACAACCCTGAGTTCTTCGAGAATCTCACTCAAAAGGAGCGTAGCGGTGTTCTCAAGCATGAGTTCTACCACTTGATCTTTGAGCATGTTACAGGTAGATTGCCCTCTGAGGGCATGACTAAGATGTGGAACATTGCCACAGACTTGGCTATCAACTCACACCTAATGGATGAACTGCCCGAACAAGGCTGTTTCCCTAGTCGTGAACCATTCGAGGATTACCCAGTCGGACAATCCGCAGAGTTCTACTACAAAATGCTCCAAGAGGACGAACGCTTTCAGCCAAAGGATGACGATGGTGAAGGCGGTGAGGGCGATGGTCAAGGTCAAGGCGGTCAAGGTGGCGGTCAAGGCTTGCCCGATTCTCTCGATGACCATAGCGGTTGGGGCGGTGACGCTGACATGGACGAAGAAACCAAGCAAGCCATGCGAGATGTTGCCAAAGAGCGACTCAAACAGGCTATGAAAGATGCGGTTGAGGAGATCAACTCGAATGGTCGAGGTTGGGGCACAATCGGTGCTGACACTCGCAAGTCTATTCAAGACTTTATCACTCCAAAGGTCGATTGGCGCAAGGTTCTTCGTTACTTTATCAAGACCTCGCAACGGTCGAACAAACGTAGCACAGTTCGTCGCATCAACAAGCGTTTCCCTTACATTCACAGTGGCAAGAAAGTCACTAGACAAGCCAAGATTGCGGTTGCAATCGACCAGTCGGGTTCAGTGTCCGACCAAATGCTTGCCCTGTTCTTCTCAGAACTGACTGGTCTGTCTAAACTTGCCGAGTTCACTATCATTCCGTTTGACACGGACGTTAGCGAGGACAAGGTGTGGGTTTGGAAGAAAGGTAAAAAGCAAACTTGGGAACGAGTTCTTTGCGGTGGAACCGACTTCAACGCTCCAACCGACTATGTCAACAAACGTGGAGACTTTGATGGTCTTATCATTCTCACAGACCTTGAAGCACCCAAGCCAAAGGCTTGCAAGTGCCAACGAATGTGGGCTACAATCCCACAGTACGCTGAGAATCCCTACTTTACAACCAACGAGCGTGTCATCGTTATGGAGCCGTAACAGGCTCCACAAGCCCCTTTGGGGGCTTGCCCCTACTCACCCCTACTTGCCTACCCCCATGCCCCATAGGAGCCGTTTATGGAACGCAAAACATGCTCATGCGACTACACCACCACGAATCCACGCAAGTGGGATCATGACTTGGATGTCTGCAAGGCTTGTTCAGAGAAGAAGAAAAGACGAGAATCTGTCTTGGACTATCTGAACGGCTTTGAGGTTGGCGACCTTGTCTCTTATTCAGACCGAATCTTGATCATTGTTTCACCCCACCCAAACTCCCCTACTGCATGGATAGTGCAGAACTTTACCGACAACAGACAACACATTGTCGATCTGAGTGGTTGGGTTCTCAGAGGAGACCTCCGAGACTGCCGAGACAGAGTCTACAAACTCGAAAAAAGTGAATAAAAAAACTTGACAAACTCAACTAAACAGATTACATTCCTTACATCAACAACGAATCATGGAGATAACATGAAACAACCAACTCGAAACGACTTAATAAACCTCAGAGTTTGGAAATCTGATGGGATGCAACACTTTCAAGGGATCACTGGTTTAAACATCTATCCATTGGCAATCCATCGCCCAATAGACGAGTTCGATGAGATCCAAGATGGAACAAGAAGTCGATACAGTGGGCTTTGGTGCATTACTCACATTCCAACTGGTAAGTCCTTTGGGATTCAATCAAGAGACTGGGATGACATTGCCTATTACGTCGATAGCATCAAGGATGAGCCTGCATTGCTCATGATTACAGACAAGACAATGACCGAGCATCCTTGCTTTCAGCAACTGAGCGACAAGCATTACGACTTACGGAGGGAGATTGGTCACTAGCCCCATTCTTTCGAGACCTAAAAAAAAGTTTGCCTTTTTTCTTGACAAACTCAACTAAACACATTACATTACTAAACATGAAACGAACAACTAAAACATCAAACATTGAGGACGATAATGAACGATCCACCGTTACTCTCGGCATTATAAACTATTTTCACTTTTTTCTTGACAAACCGTTACAATCTTGTTACACTACTTACTATAGACACTCAGTCTTTTCTTTCAATCCCTTTCAAAGGTAAAACAATCATGGCTATTTCATTTGCTGTTCTTAACTCCGTTCTTCCATCTATCATCGACGCTAAGTTCCCTATTCTCATTCGAGGTCGGCACGGCATCGGTAAGTCAACCATCGTCTATCAGATTGCCGAGCAACGTGGCTTGCCTGTTGTCGAACGTCGTGCTTCTCAGATGACTGAGGGCGACTTGCTTGGTCTGCCAAAGGTCGAGGGTAACGTCACAATGTGGCTTGCTCCCGAATGGCTACATCAAGCATGCAATAACCCTGTTGTCCTGTTCTTGGACGAGGTTGACCGAGCGACTCTCGAAGTTCGTCAAGGCATCTTTGAACTTTGTGACAGTCGCAAGATTGCAGGCTACTCTCTCCATCCCGACACAGTTATCTTTGCTTGTGTCAACGGTGGCGGCGATCATGGAGACCAGTACCAAGTCTCCGACATGGATCCCGCTGAACTCGACCGTTACACTGTTTTCGACGTAAAACCAACTGTTGAGGACTGGTTGACTTGGGCTGATGGTAACATCAACCAAGCCGTTTGGGATTTCATCAACGATAATCACCAACACCTCGAACACAACGATGATTACGAGCCAAACAAGGTTTATCCATCTCGTCGTTCTTGGGAGCGTTTGTCTCAAACCCTTGATAGTCAAGACCTCAAAGCCCTTGCAAACAATGGTGTTCTTTATCACCTTGCAACTGGGTTCATCGGATTCGAGGGCGCAGTGGCTCTTGTTGACTATGTCAAAAACTACAACAAGATCGTTACTGTCGAGGACATCTTGGAGGGCAAGCACAACTTGACCAAAGACTTTAAGATCAATGACCACAACGCACTTATCGAGCGTTTCAAGCAGTCAAAAGTGTTCGACCGTGAACTCGATGCTACTGAAACAGTGAACGTAGCGGAATACTTCGTTACTTTACCAAGTGAACTTGGCATGGTGTTCTTCCAAGTCCTATCGCAAGGAACGGCAGTTCAACACAATGCTCATGCTATTCACACTGCTACGTTGTCCGATGGTTCGACACCAAAGGATTACTTGATGCGAATCTTGGCTAACAACTAATCTTACTACTCTACCACCCCCCAAAGGGGTGGGCAACCCACTTGACAGGAGCGTTTATGCGAACAAGCGTAGGTGACCTTTACATCCACAAGGACTTAGGTGACACATACCTAGTCACATCGACAGATTCAGATGGTGTCGGGTGCATCAACCTCGATAAAGGTAGATGTGCTTGGATTGGAAAGCACCTTTGGAGAGTGTTCTACAGACCCCTAACCCACAAACAGGAGCGCACATGAGATTCGCACACACACCCAAAGCAGGCGAACTGTGGTGTAACAAGAACGATCCAAGCAAGATGGTCTTGGTCTTGCAGATCGCCAATAGCAACAATCTAGTTTTAACCAAGCCATTGTGGAAAGATCAGCAAGAGGGCTATCGAGGGATGAGCACATTCAGAACAATGTGGAGACCAGTAACAAAGGAGACACAATGAAAACATTCTTTCAACTCGGCACATTGCCACAAGTCGGAGACCTCATAATGAAAGAGGGTGGAGATGGTTGGGGTAACCCTGTTGTCTACATGGTCACCAACATAATCGGTGACACCTACCATATGTCCAAGAACGGCTATTCTATGCACATCAAGCACCTACAATCCTACTACTCACCCCTATCTCAGGAGACACAATGAACATTCTACACTTACTTATTGCTATTGACATAGCCTTTGCATCGGCAGTTTGGTGGATCTACCAAGATCACAAGAAGAAGATGGACGCTCTCTACGAGAGATACGATAAAGACTACAAAAAAAGGTGGAGCAGCGTCCTCGATGAAACCGACATCATAGAAATGTCGGACAAAAAACGACCGCCAAAGTGACTCTTTCTCCTTGACAAATGAACTGGAATCGATTACATTACTAACATCACCACAAAACATGGAGACAGCATGGAAAACAATCATTCCGACCCCCACATGGCTCTTTACTACATGACAATGAGAGCATTGAGACATGGCACTTTTGTTAGGAGCACCGAGTCTACTGAGACAATGGTCACTGAGCAACTGTCTGACGGCACAACTATCCAGTTAACCCTTGATCCCGACTCGATGACATGGACGTTGATTCGATTCTATCGAGAGGGTGGGAGCAGGATTACACTTTACAAACAGGATGGAGATTACATAGCATGACCACTGCCCCCTTACCCCCGATTGGCTCTGTTTGGGTCAACACCAAAAACCCCCATGACATTGTAGTCGTTACAGGACACGATAGTGTTCTTAGCAAACATTCCAATGTTGTGAAGATCCACAAAATCCTCTCAAACACTCAAACCCAAGACACCATCGGAACTTTCACATGGATCTACAAACCTTTGGAGACAAAATGAACTTTACACCCCTTACATTCCCCCACACTACTAGCGCAACATTCAATGTAGATGGTCTATTGGTAGACCACACACAATCCCTACTACTGCCCGATGGGCGCATGGAAAAGTTCATGAGCATCGGTGAGTCCGAATGTAACCACTTTTTAGGCACACCCTATGATGACTGGGATAACGAAAATGGTCACACCAAAGAATGGTACTACACCGCAACAAGCGGAGGACTTGTCGGCATTGCTTTCCGATGGGGAACACCAAGACTAAGAGGAGATTCTAAAACCACTGTGCAAGATGTTGTCGAGTTTGTGGACTTCCTACACCAAACGGTCAGAAAATGTCCACCAAAGTAACAGAATAAACTTGACAAATGAGTTCAAACAGATTACATTACTAACATCAACAACGAAACATGGAGATAACATGGAACAACTTACTGAACTCAATGCCCTTTTCACTTACTTGGAGCGTTGCAAACTGGCATGTAGCAGTTTTCTAAGAATCTTGGAAAAGGAAACCGACCTATCGCAAGCCGATAAAGACTTTCTTCTTGAACTCTTGGTTGATGGGTGGCAAGTCGAGAAAGTCGATATCTTAGCCGAGACCAACAAGGAATGGAGATAAAATGACAGACTTACAAATGATCGAACTTATCGTGTGGTTCGGATTCGGTTACCTAATGACAGGTGTCGCACTGAACTTTTCAGACTATGTTGTCGCTCGCTATCATCGGAGACTTAACAAGTCGGATTCACCACTATCAAAAGGACAATGAAATGGACGCTTTAATCGCAATGTTCGCCTTGCTATGGATAACAACTATCCCTTTATTACTGCTCGAAGAAGTCCTCGATAGAATCGAGAAGAAAAAGAAATCGGACAAAAAATGACCGCCAAAGTTACCCTTTTTACTTGACAAATCATTCTCAATCGGTTACATTACTAACATCACCAACAAACAGGGAGACCTTATGACTACTCAATCCTCAGCACCATGTAGTGGAGAATCTATGTCCACTATTCACACGACCTTTCAGCAGTTCCTATGGTCTTTCCCGAACGAGGAGCAAGCCCTTTGTTACATCAACAATCTCTTTTCAGAGGGTAGAATCGAGGTGTCCGAGAACACCTTGCCTTACTACACATGGAACGAATCGGCTTTACCACCTCGCTTTATCGCTTATGCCGACCATCAACCACAGACCCACTCATTCGACATGCGAATCGAGCGTTTCCATGAGGATGACGGTTCAATAGCAGATGCAATCGTGACTTTCGACCGATCAGATAATGGGTGTGTGTGGTTCTTCGACAACCTTTATTCCACACTTGATGGAGTCATCGAGGAAAGCGAAATGCACTGGCAAGACAACATCGAGACCCACCGCAAACGAGAATGTGAAGCACTTTTCATTCAACGTGACGCTTACCGTCGACGTGTTCACAAGATCCGACTCTACTTGATCGAGAGTGGCGCAGAAATGTCACCCCAAATGTTTGAACAAAACTGTCGTGACGTTGCCGATCTTCTTAACAAGGTTAAGTTCGCTACCGAACGAATCCAATACTTGCTCGCTTAACTCGGAGACCCTATGACTATCAAATCTAACCGCCAAATCGCCAACGAGAACAACATCATGGGTTGGCTCATCATTCTGATGATGGTTATGTTCATCGGTGCAACCTGTAAAGCATCCGAGAACCAACAATCCCAAGATCCCCCAACATTGGAGACCAAATGAACCTACTCAAAACACCCAAAGGAACACTGTTCCGCTTGTTCCGAGAGACTTTCGTCACCACATCAGATTACTACTATTGCCCACATCACAACATTCACAAAGTCAAGGCACATAACATCACAAAGGGCAAGGATGAAACCATTGGAGAGGTCGCAATGCTCGGAGCCTATAGACTTTCACAGGAGACAAAATGACCGCAGTAGCCAAAATGATTATAATCGTGGGATTCTCGATCCCCTACATTGTTTCCACTTGCCTTGCAATGGAACGCTATCGACACAACCGCAAGAATCGGAGAACCAAATGAACATCAACATCAAATCATCAATCCTCAAAACTGCAAGCCGCTTGCTATGTGAGCAAGTTACCAATGGCAACTGCCTTGTGGACACAAAGGTTCGAGACAACGGCAACATCATCGAATGGCATCTTGCCAATGGCGACATAATCGAGGTGATCAACAACGTGGACTATTCGACAGGACTTGCGCTCACACCATCCACATCCATCTGTCACTGGCGAGATGGCGATTGCCTGTCCGAGCGAATGTTCATCAACGACCAACCTACTTACTAATGACCCCCAAGTGTCCGAGACACTAAAAAAAAATACTCTTGGAGAATCACAATGAAACGAATCAACTCAATGAATGAAAGCAACATAAACACCGATAGCATAGAGATCAAACAGTTTACAACTGTCTATCACTCAGAACTAGGTAAAGGTTCAGTAGTGAGTGTAACCTATCGTAAGGATAATAACCTTGTTATGTGTTACTTTCCCAATGGTAGAACTCACGACTGGGTAACAGAACAGCAGTTAAGGTCGGGTGTGGGTGACATAACGCTTACACGTCAAGCCCCATCGGCTATGAGTGACAATGTGGGCGACAGCCTTGAAGATGCTCTAAGATCCCTATTCAACCCTAGATAACGGAACGATTGTGTGAGTGTGTTCTCGAATGGATGCACAGTCCGCACAATGCCTTGTAAGGCATCCTAGCATGTGACCCAGTGTCTTTGGACTACCCAAACTGTTAAACGCTAGGAATCGCCTTGTAGAGCCTTACAGAGCCTTGTTTAGAGCGAGTTTGTGAGTGAATCTCTAGACAGTAAGATCCCCCTATAACCCCCAAAACAACGGCTTAAACGGCAACTACCCCCAAATCATTCACCCTACCCCACTACCCTACTACCCCGAAGAAACCGATGGAAACTCTAATAACAGGCAACCTTTACAAGCATTGGCGCAAACAGGACAACATCTGCCTGTTGGTGACTATCAAAGATAGTGTAGCGGTTGTGCAGTGTTTGGCATTGGGAGAGCGTGTGCTTATCCCTATTCATCAGTTTAGATCGTGGTGGTTACCTATAGGAGACAACACATGAATACATTACCTGATCTCGGCACTATGTGGTCTCACGATAAGCATGGACTTGTCTTGCTCACAGGCATCACCGAACTTGCACAGACATCATTTGGTGAGACTCTCTACACCATCCAGATTTTCAGAGTTAAAGACCAGTTCCACACGCATGGAATCTTCGGCATGAGCGATTGGAGCAGGCAGTTCACGCATGTTGCATAGACAGCAATCAGAGATTGCCACATGCACAGCAATGACGCATCGACAGCATTTATGCTGTTATTGCACATAATGCGCGTGCAGCATTTGTTGCTTTTGCAACAAAAATCCCTCAGCCCAAATACTTAACATAACTATAAAACTTGCCGATTGAGGCTCTCAAATGTTACCCCTCTCTAAAGAGAGATCAAAATACTTTACATAACTATGAAGCAAGTTTCTTCCCCTTATAGGGGAACATCGAGAACGGACAAATAATGACCGAAAAGGAACAGAATAAACTTGACAAATGGTTTCGGATCGGTTACATTACTAACATCAACAACGACAAACACTTTCAACCATCGAGGTCAACATGTCTTATTCAATCAAATACACTCATCAAATCACTTTCACTTTTAACGGTAAGACCTTTACAGAGGCTTTTGTCAGTCTTAGTCCCAAACCATCCGATGCTATTCTCAATCGGATTGATGGGGAAATCACCAACATCGTAAGTTTCGGTCAATGGTGATTGGACAAAATCTGTCCGTTTAGGACTTGACAAACCGTTCTCAATCGATTACATTACTAACATAACCTTTCACCCTTTCACAGGATTCACTATGCGTTGTCTTTATGCTACTTTTCTTCAAAACCTTTACTCTTTCAACAACTCAGCCCTTTACATCGGTGGGATCAAAGCAAACAAGATGCAACTGGTTCCAATGATTGTGGATGCTCGTCAGCAGTTACAGTCGGAACTCTCGGATGCGTTGCAACGTCAGTCATTTGGCTATGCTGAGCGTGTCGCTTGTAATCTTCGAGACCTCGACGCTAAGACCAAGTCACTTTGCCTATCTAAGGACGTAGCGTTCGAGGTTGCTTACAGAACCCCAACAAGAGGGTAACCTACCCTACTACCCCACCCCAAAGGGTGGGAGACCTTTAAACCCCTTTTACACCCCCTTAAACACGGATTACATTATGTCTTACACTATCGGAAACTTCAATCAACTCTTTCAAATCAAGCGTGCCAACGAGAACAGTGGTCGTCACTGGTTCTCAAAAGGTGCTATGAAAGGATTCAACTCTCGTGTTCACGATGTCGTTTATAGCGGCTGTGTGTTCGTCAGTAGCGAGAGAAACGACATGCCTTACTCAGCCCCACAGCCCCGTGTGTACACGGTTCGCATTGCTATGGCAGATGGGTCTATTCAGACCTACGGATCACTTGGTGATTACGCTACTCGTTACGATGCTCATCACACTGCTGAATGGCTCGGAAAAGCCCTAAGAAACGGCACTGTAGCCTACAATCCAAACACTTGGTCTTTCGAGTCTGTCGAACTCTTTCAAGAGTAACCATCTCAATCCCCCTTAGGGGGGATATCTATTCACCTTTAACGTGTGGGTGTGAGAGCACCCACTTTTTCTACGGTCTTTCAAATACTTTACATAACTATGATAGGACAAAATACTTAACATAACTATGTACCGAGTTCTCGAGACCAAAAAAAGATTCACCGGTAGAATCGAGATCATAGAACCAGGCGGTCATAATCTGTCCGAAAAGGAACATAATAAACTTGACAGATCGTTTTTAATCGGTTACATTACTAACATAACTCAAACCATCGAGGTGAAAATGACACTTGCTGAAATCCAACGTCTTATGAATAAGACATCTAACCCAAAAGAAGTCCTAGAGGTCTGTGACACTGTTCACGATGAGACCTTAGACATCGCAATCCGAATCACCAATGAACTTGTTGCTGAGGGTGTTGTCAAGGACTGCACCGATACTAACGATCAATCCGAGTTTGTCTGTCAAGACATCATCCATCAACACTTAATCCAACTTTTAACTAGAGGTGCTAAATGATCGAACTTATCGAACCTATCGCTGCTTTTCTATTCTTATTCCTCTTGCCTATGCTTGGCATCTGTGCTATTCCAGCCCTGTTTATGGGCGGTGTAATGGTCAACATAGCAGAAAAAAACAAAGCGGACAAAAACTGACCGTTTCACCCTTGACAACTCACTCAAAACACATTACATTATAAACATAATCAATCAAACCAACCCTTTCAAAGGATTTACTATGACTCAATCTATCTCATTTACCTCTCTCTCTACTCTTTCACCTCAAACAATCAAGGGCTACGACTGCGACGGCATTGTAGACGATAAGCCTGTTCGTGTTCGTTACAACCGATTCGGTGGTGTCGTGCCAACTATAGGCTCTACCCTACTGACCACCTACGGGGTAGGCAAGGTAACAGGCTATAACGAGGGTTCGCTCATTGTCGCTATCACCAAGTTCAATGATGAGTACATCTTCATTACTGCCGATGGCGAGGACTGCTACGATGCTGTCGAGACCGTAGCAAAACTGTCTCAATGTGCGAATCGTGGTGTTGACTCGCTAGTCTCGGACATTGTGAGACTTTACAAGTCTGAAATCACTGGTAACCTGTCAAAGTCTATGCAGCAAAAGGTCGATAATCTCAGACGATTCGCATCTAACGAGTTCATAATGGACTTGACTGACAAGTCAGATCCAATCCAACTGCTCGATGGTTCCGTTATTGTCGATGTTGTAGCAACTGAGCGTGAAACCAAAGCAGAGCGCAAGGCTCGAAAGGCACTAGAGATCCGACAGGCTCGACAGTTGCGACGTGAGTTGCTTGATGCCTACGATGCCGAGTGTCCCGATGATGTAGCGGCTGAAATCGCTGATGAGTTCGGTGAGACCGACGAAATGAACGGTCAAGATGGAGAGTTCTAATCCATCGCACCCATCGGGGTTATAGCGAGTGCCTTCTACATTGCCCAAACTGTCGGGATTGTAGGAGGTTCTTTTTTGTGGACATAAATACTTTACATAACTATGTAATGAATCACGACCGGGATTTGTTTCGGACAAAATCTGTCCGAAAAGCAACCCTTTTTGCTTGACAAATCCAAAAAAACGCGTTATATTATTATGTAATCTTTTTTTTTTGGAGGTCTTATGAACCGTTCTGCTGAAACTCTTTTAATCCTCATCTTCTGGATCATCGTTGGAATCTACATCGTAGACTGTGCCGTCGATGCTTTCGCTAACCTCGAACTTATAGGAGCATCTATGTTTGCTTTCAAACCATCTTTCACTGTTTCCAATCTAGTCCGCAAGGATCGACGTTATAGCGGTTCTGACCGCTTGCGTAACTATGCAGGTCTACATACCCCAATCTACCGAGTCCTTAACCACGCTCAACGGTTCATCCTAGACCGCCGAATCTCTCGAGACTTTGACCTACACACCAATCGAGGTCAGCAAAAATGGATCTATCGTGAGGGTGTTCTAAACATCCGATTAGATCGAGGTTATAGCGCAGTGTCAATCGGTGCTAGAACAATCTTTGCAGTTGACGAATGGACTCGAACCATCTATCACATCGACGCTAGCGGACGTTTAGCGGTCACCGACTATCACCAAAACTACGACGTTTCAGACGTTATCGACCAAGTAACCGAAGCACTCGAGGTTATAGCAGAACACTACGATGCCGATAAACACGATGCTATGGAACGTCGCTATGAGTGGCAACTCGATTGCACCGAGAACATCGAGGGTGTAAGAGATTACGAGCGTGTCACTATCCCCTGTTGGTTTATCAAGCCATCTAACAAGTCGGTAGAATGGCGCAAACAGTGGTTCCGTGAAACCCCGAGTGGCTCGACACAGTGGAAGATCACTGAGGGGTCGCACCCTAAGGCTTATCAGGTGGTCATCGGCTCTACTGCCTACTGGCTACCACACTCTATCCTCTCGAGAGAATGGGAACTACACGGGGGTCGCAAGTTCAAGTCCTGTGGAACCGTGCCATTCTTTGGATGGACTGGAACCATCGACTCTATCGACATCCCAGTGTGGTGGCTTGAAAAGAATGTAGCCTACGATGATGTCGAGTGGATCGACCTTGTAGAACCTGTTAGTCGTAACACCTTTTTCAAAAAGTGGATCAACAAACGTCCACGACGTCGATGGGCTCGGTAACCTAGCGACTCTCTACTCTCTCCTATTAATCGAAACAATCAAAGGATTCATTATGTTTATTCCAATCATCTTATTCATCGGTGCAATGGGCATCCTAGCCAACAGCCATCCACCCCGAGAAGAACGACACGTTAGACGAGGGTGGTAAGCGGTCATTTTTTGACCTTGCGCTTAAGGTCGTTTGTGTCTTCGGGGGTCCCCCTCCTACCACCCCCAAGCCACCGGCGAAATAAGTACTTGCGCATAGGGCTTGCCAGAGGAGCGCAGCGAGGTGCATTCATACCCTCTAGCAATATTTCCAGATTTTTGCTTTTTCCGGGCACGATTCGATAATCTCGAGAAAAACATCCTTGAAAAATATTCTAAAAAAAATTTTCCAGATTTTCACTTCTATTTAAAAATAGGGGGATAACACTATGTT
>VMHT01020627.1_pt1 | contig 29908 bp, 31 predicted proteins | sample 4693611 | NCBI WGS metagenome assembly VMHT01 (sample SAMN12280063, study PRJNA550983) | marine metagenome | isolation source: seawater sampled from same location over 5 years 0.02-0.2 micron viral filtrate | place: USA: collected off the coast of southern California halfway between the port... ... | reverse complement strand
TTCCTGCAGTATAAACTCTTCTCTCAACACCAATTTTTTTTATTAAATCTTTAAATCCAAATGAGGCTGAAATTACTCCGATTGAACCAATTATAGAACTTGAGTTTGCGTATATTTCATCACCTGCACATGAAATTAAATAACCACCCGATGCAGCAACATCCTCTGCAAAAATGATAACTTTTACTTTATTTTTTTCAGCTAATTGTCTTATGTAGCTATAAATTAAATGAGATTGCACAGGAGATCCTCCAGGAGAATTAATCGAAACCGCTACATGAGAGATTTTTTTTAGAGAAAAAGCTTTTTTTAAAATATCTCTTTGACCTGCTAAATCTATCCCTTTATTAAACCGGCCAGCTGAACCAATAACTCCAGTTAGTCTTACATGAGGAACTACGTTCTTTTTTCTAAAAAATGAAAACATAATTAGATGTACTTTATAAGTCTTATAACAGTAATGAGATAAAATTTAATATTAAATTACGCTACTTACAGTTGAATTATAGGTGCGTCACCAAGTTTACATTTAAAAATTTATTATTTAAAAAATCAATTATAAATAAAGTAAATGGGATCAGTTATACCGCTAAAAAAATCAGCAAATTCAGCTTACTTGGAGCTTAAAAACCTTCTTGGTTATAAACTTCAAAAAGTTGAAAATTTAATAGAGAAAAAACTTAAAAGCGATGTTGATCTAATTGAAAAGATGAGTGACCATCATCTAAAGTCTGGTGGTAAAAGATTAAGGGCCTTATTAACTTTAGAATCTGCAAAACTAACTGGATACAAGGAAGATAATAGAGATATCAATCTAGCGGCTTGTGTAGAGTTAATTCATTCTGCAACTTTATTACATGATGATGTCATCGATGAAAGTTCATTAAGGAGAGGCCTTAAAACTACAAATTCTATTTGGGGTAATCAATCCTCAATCTTAGTGGGTGATTATTTATTAAGTCGTTGTTTTGAAATTATGGTTCAAGACGGTGATCTTGAAGTATTACAATTACTTTCATCAACTTCTGCAAAAATTGCTCAAGGTGAAGTTTTACAGTTACAACATAAAGGCGAGGCTGATTTATTGGAAGAAACATACATCGACATTATTAATTTAAAAACTGCAGCCTTATTTTCTGCGGCAACAAAAACTGGTGCTTGTATTTCTGGAAGCAATGAAAAAGAAAAAAAAGCTTTAGAATCTTATGGAAAAAATTTAGGTTTAGCTTTTCAGATTGCTGATGATGCCCTTGATTATTATGCTAAGGAAAAATTTTTTGGAAAAGAAATCGGGAAAGATTTTTTTGAGGGAAAAGTTACACTTCCTTTAATAACAATATTTCAAAAAAGTAATGAGGAAGAAAAAGAATTCTTAACTGAAATAATGAAAAAGAATAAAAGAACTAAAGATGATTTTAGTGAAACATTGGCATTAATCTTTAAATATAAAGCTGTAGAAGCGAGTCTTAAAAAAGCTGAATACTTTGTAAATGTTTCTTATGATGCATTAGCAATATTTCCTGAAAGTGAAGATAAAAAAATTTTACAAAGATTAACTAGTTTTAGTTTAAATAGATCTTTTTAGGGATAAAGAAGTTCCTTTTCCCACTTTTCATTATTTTTTTTGTAATTTAATCTTTCGTGAATTCTACCTTCTCCATCTACCCAGAATTCCACTTCATGTGGTAAAACTCTCCAGCCAGACCAGTGGGGAGGTCTCGGCACATTGTTTTGGTCAGGATATTTTTTTTCAAACTCGTTTATTTTTGAAAGAAAGGTATCTCTTTTATCTAGAATTGCAGATTGAGAGGATGCCCACGCGCTAATTCTATTCTTGTAAGGTCTCGAGTTATAATACTCATCTGCTTCTTTTGCTGTAACTTCCTCAACTTTTCCAATAACTCTTACTTGACGTCTAATACTTTTCCAGTGAAAGCACATTGAAGCTTTTTGATTTTCTTTTAGCTCACCACCCTTTTTACTGTTAAAATTTGTGTAAAAAACGAAACCTTTTTCACTCAACCCTTTTAATAAAACCATTCTTACGTTAGGTTGATTTTGTTTGTTTGAAGTAGCTACTGCAACAGCATTAGGATCGTTAATTTCGGTTTCTTTAGCTTTTGCAAACCATTTTTTGAATAAATCTATTGGATTGTCTATATCTTCAAAGCAACTATCGAGCCCTAATGAATTTTTGCCATTTTTTTGATTCATATATTTAATAAAATAACTTATATATTAAATTATAATGTCTTTTAATACTTTTGGAAAATTATTTAGATTTACAACTTGGGGAGAGTCCCATGGACCTGCCATTGGATGTGTAGTTGATGGCTGTCCTCCTAATATTCCTTTATCTGAAAAGGATATACAAATGGATATGGACAGAAGAAGACCTGGACAATCAAAATTTACTACTCAAAGGAAAGAGCCAGATAAAGCAATAATTCTATCTGGAGTTTTTGAAGGTAAAACTACAGGCACGCCTATCTCAATTATTATTTATAATGAAGACAAAAAGTCAAGAGACTACGAGTCTATTAAAAATAAGTTTAGACCAGGGCACGCTGATTATACTTACTTTAAAAAATACGGAATCAGAGACTTTAGAGGTGGTGGTAGACAATCAGCTAGAGAAACTGCTAGTAGAGTTGCTGCAGGAGCTATTGCAAGAGTAGTTTTAAAAAGAATATTAGGCAAAAGATTTAACGTGATTGGTGCTGTTACGCAACTAGGTTTGATGTCTTGTGATAAATCAAACTGGAAAGACTCTGAGATAAGAAAAAATCCATTTTTCTGCCCTGATAAAAAATCTGTAAAACATTGGGAAAAATATTTGTTAGCTGTTAGAAAGGCAGGATCATCTTGTGGTGCAATCATTGAACTTAGAGCTAGTGGAATTCCTATTGGCTTAGGTGCACCAATCTATTCTAAACTTGATACTGATATAGCAGCAGCGTTGATGAGTATTAATGCAGTTAAAGGAGTAAATATTGGATCTGGTATGAACGCAGCTTTTCTAAGTGGCGAAGAAAACTCAGATGAAATTAGAAAAAATTCCGGTAAAATAAAATTTAAAACTAATCATGCTGGTGGAATACTTGGAGGTATATCTTCAGGTCAAGATATAATTGCTTCATTTGCAGTTAAACCAACATCATCAATTTTAACGAGTAGAGATACGATTGATAAAAAGGGGAAAAATACAAAAATTTCTGTAAAAGGTCGCCACGATCCTTGTGTAGGTATAAGAGCAGTTCCAATCGGGGAAGCAATGATTAATTGCGTTCTACTTGATCACTTATTAATGCACAGAGCTCAGTGTGGTTAGTTAATAATTTTATTTTTACTTTTAGCTAAAATAATATTTGAATTTAAAGTTTCTTCAATCTTGCTTGCGATGGATTTACAATCTAGACCTGCTATCTCATACATTTTTTCTGGTGTGTCTTGGTCGATAAAGATATCTGGTAAAGTCATAGATCTGAACTTAAGACCTTTATCAAATACTCCTCTATCAGATAAAAATTGCATAACATGAGAACCAAAACCTCCTATAGATCCTTCCTCAATAGTAATTAAAACCTCATGATTTGAAGCTACTTCCATTATTAATTTTTCATCTAAAGGTTTTGCAAATCTAGCATCTACAATTGTGCAAGAGATACCTTTTTTTATTAAAATTCCAGAAGCCTCTCTACATTGCTCTAGTCTTGTACCGAAATTTAATAAAGCAACTTTTTTACCTTCTTGAATTACTTTACCTTTTCCAATCTCTAAAGTTTCATTAATAGAGGGCAAATTTATGCCGACTCCATTTCCTCTGGGATATCTGAAAGCTGAAGGGCGATCATTTATATTTACTGATGTGTTAATCATTTTAACAAGTTCAGCTTCATCACTTGCGGCCATAACCACAAAATTAGGTAAAGTTGATAAATACGTGATATCAAAAGAGCCTGCATGAGTTGGTCCGTCAGCCCCGACTAGTCCTGCTCTATCAATTGCGAATCTAACTGGCAGTGATTGTAATGCTACGTCATGAACTACTTGATCATAAGCTCTTTGTAAAAAAGTTGAATAAATTGCAGTATAAGGTTTATAACCTTCTGTTGCTAAACCAGCAGCAAAAGTAACAGCATGCTGTTCTGCAATCCCAACATCAAATGTTCTGTCTGGGAATTTTTTTTCAAATAAATTTATACCAGTTCCAGAAGGCATTGCGCCTGTAATACCAATAATTTTGGTATCTTGCTCTGCATGTTTGATGAGAGTTTCTGCAAAGACTTTAGTGTATGAAGGTGCGTTAGATTTTGATTTAGTTTGTTCTCCAGTCAAAACATTAAATTTTGAAACACCATGGTATTTATCTCCTGAGTCTTCTGCTGGCTTGTAACCCTTGCCTTTTTGAGTTCTAACATGAATTAAAATAGGACCCTCATGATTAGAGTTTTTTACATTTTCAAATATTTGAACTAAATTTTCCACATCATGACCATCTACAGGTCCTACATAGTAGAAACCAAGCTCACTAAATAATGTTCCACCTGTAACAATATTTCTAAGCATATCTTCTGCTTTTCCAGCTTTTTGACTAAATCTTTTTGAAAATGCAGAAATGACCATTTTTATAGTTTCCCTTAAACTGAAATATAGTTTTCCAGATAATAATTTTGCTAAATAGTTACTCATAGCCCCTACTGGTCTTGCAATTGACATGTCATTATCATTAAGAACTACTATTAATTTAGATTTTAAAGCACCTGCATTATTCATGGCTTCATAGGCCATACCAGCACTCATTGCTCCATCGCCGATTACTGCTATTACATTATTTTTATCATTGGAGAGTTTTTTTGCTACTGCCATCCCTAACGTCGAAGAAATTGACGTCGAGCTATGGGCTGCTCCGAAAGGATCATATTCACTTTCAGTCCTTTTAGTAAAGCCAGATAACCCTCCACCTTTTCGTAAAGTTTTAATTCTATCTCTTCTTCCTGTAATTATTTTGTGAGGATAGCATTGGTGGCTAACATCCCACACCAATTTATCTTTTGGGGTGTTAAAAACATAATGCAATGCTACAGTTAGTTCTACAACACCTAATCCAGCGCCTAAATGACCTCCTGTTTCAGAAACTACATCAATTAACTCATCTCTTAATTCATCTGAAATTTGTTTAAGATCACCTTTTTTGAATTTTCTTAAATCAGCTGGAAAATTTATTTGTTTTATTAATCTACCCATTAAAATTTTCTCTCAAATATAAAATTAATTGTATTGATTAACTCTTTAGCATTTTTTCCATGTTTTATTAGTTTATTCAATATATTTTTCTTTAAGTTTTCTGCATACAAAAAGGCTTTCTTTTCTCCCATAAGCTTGAGTAAAGTTGATTTTCCTTTTTTGCTATCTTTTTTAACAGGTTTTCCCGTTAATTTACTTGAGCCTTTTTTATCTAAGAAATCATCAGATAACTGAAAAAGTAAACCAATATCTTCGCCGAGAGAACTTAGAAGTTTTTTTTCATTTTCACTTTTGTTTGCTATTGTTGCTACAGCATACAAACAAAAGTTAAACAACTTTCCTGTTTTCTTTTTCTGCATATCGATAATTTGATTGATCTTTTTTTTCTTTTTTTCAAATTTTAAGTCTAATTCTTGACCCTCTGCAATACCATTATGACCCGAACAAAGTGCCAAAGATCTAACAAGTTCGTTCTTTATTTTTGAGTGAACTAGATATTTTTTTTCAGTAATTATTTCAAATGCTAAAGTAAGCAAAGAACTCCCAGCTAAAACTGCAGAAGCTTCCCCATATTTTATATGAGTAGATGGCTTACCTCTTCTTATCGGATCATTATCCATGCAAGGTAAATCATCATGAATTAAGGAGTAGGAGTGAATACATTCGACTGCAGCACAAATATTGATTAATTTTTTTTCGCTTATATTAAATAACTTTCCTGCATCCAGAATAATTGTTGACCTGATTTTTTTGCCTCCTGAAATAATTCCGTATTTCATCGGTTTTACTAATAATGATGATTTTTGTTTTTTTAAATAATTTATTAAAAATTTATCTATCTTTTTTGCATTCTTAATAAGTTTCTTTTTAATCATTAATTTTACTTTGTGAGATTTCTTTAAATTTTTTTTTAAAAAGTTCATCGACGTATTTATTTAATTGAACTAGTCTAAGGTAATCACTTTGATAGTCCTCTAAATTTCCTTCTTTATTTTCAAGTTTACTAAGTATTTCATTAATTTCTTTTTTGGCTTCTTTTAATGATTTACTTTTAATATCAGCTGGAATATTTTCAAATTTCATAAATTAATAATAATTACATTATGAAAAATAGCTATTCAAATATTTTTTCTTTTAACAAAAAAATTCTTAGTAAAACAATTAAAAGTTTGAAAAATGGAGGTGTTGCAGGATTACCTACTGAAACAGTATATGGTCTTGGTGGAAATGCTTACTCTAAGACTTCTGTTGAAAAAATATTCAAATTAAAAGGAAGACCAAAATTTAATCCTCTTATAATTCATTATTACAATATTAAAAGAGCTGCTGATGATGTAATTGTTAATAAAAATTTAATTAAACTTTATAAAAGACTTTGTCCGGGTCCGATTACATTTGTTTTAAAAAAAAAGTCCAACTCAAAAATTACCTCTATAGCTTGTGCTAAATTAGATACTGTTGCTATAAGATTTCCAAAACACAAGGTAATTAAAAATTTATTAAAAAACATTGATTTTCCATTAGCGATGCCAAGTGCAAATATTTCAACAAATGTAAGCCCTACTAAAGCAAGGGATGTTTACGATGAATTTAAAAGAAAGTTAAAATTGATAATTGATGGTGGTGAATGTGAAATCGGTATTGAGTCAACTGTGATTGATTTAACAAGTAAGCCTAGAATTTTAAGGCCAGGTTTTATAAGTAAAGATTTTATTAAAAAAATACTCCGCAAGAATGTTAAAATTACTTTGAATAGTAAGAAAGTTCAATCTCCTGGAATGATGAAAAAACATTATTCACCAGGTATACCGGTTAAAATTAATCAAAAAAAACATGATGGTAGATCAGCATTTATATATATTGGTAAAAAACATAAAAATAAAAAAGATTATTTTAGTTTAAGTAAAAACCAAAACCTTAATGAAGCCGCATCAAACTTATATAAGATTTTAAGATTAATTAAGAAAAAAGGTTATAAAAAAATTCAAATTAGCAAAATACCAAATTTCGGAACTGGAATAGCGATAAACGATAGGTTAAAACGAGCTGCAAGTTTTAAATGAAAATAGAAATAAAAAATCTTACTAAAAAATTCAAATCTATAACTGCTGTAAATGATATAAGCTTTAAAATTGAAAAAAATAATACATTAGGATTACTTGGCCCGAACGGTTGCGGAAAAACTACATCTATAGGAATGATGCTAGGTTTAATTACCCCAACTAGTGGTGAAATTCTAATAGATGGAATTAAGTTAGATTCAAAAAATAGAATTAAATTATTAAGTTTAATGAACTTCGCTTCACCATATATTGAGTTACCAAAAAAACTTACTGTTAAGCAAAATCTAGAAGTTTATGCAAGATTGTATGGCGTTATAAATAAAGATGAGCGAATTAAAGAGTTAATTGAAGATCTAAACCTAGGTCAATTCTTAGATAAAAAAACAGGAGAACTTTCTTCAGGACAAAAAAATAGAGTTTCGTTGGCTAAGTCTCTAATTAATAAACCTAAACTGCTATTTTTAGATGAACCAACCGCAAGTTTGGATCCAGATATAGGAGATTTTGTAAGACAATATTTAGAAAAATATAAAAAAGAAAATGACTTAACAATGCTTTTAGCTTCACACAATATGAAAGAAGTGGAACGACTTTGTGATAAAATTATAATGATGAAACAAGGAAATATTGTAGATGAAGGAACATGCGAAGAATTAATAAAAAAACATGGAAGAAAAAATCTTGAGGATACTTTTTTAAAAATTGCAAGGAGTGAAAATGAGTTGGTATAAAATTTATGCCCTAAGTTTGAGACATATTTACCTGATTAGAGGATCCTTTCCTAGAATAATCGATTTAATTTATTGGCCGACAATCCAAATTTTTCTTTGGGGTTTTATCTCAAAATTTTTTACATTAAATTCAACTTATTATGAAAACACAGTAGGAGTAATTTTAAGTGCTGCAATTCTTTATGATTTTTTATTTAGATCTAGCATTAGTTATAATATGATGTTTCTAGAAGAAATTTGGAGTAGGAATTTCACTAATCTTTTTATTGCACCGATTAAAATAAGCGAAATAATAGCTGCATTAACATTTACAGCAATATTTAGAACTTTAATTGGTTTAGTCCCTGCAGCTTTATTGGCTATTCCTTTATTTGGTGTTTCAATTTTTAAAATTGGTATTCCTTTAATTTTTCTTTTAATATCTTTATATATATTTGGAGTAACTTTAGGATTACTCGTTACATCTGGCTTAATAAGATTTGGTCCATCCTTTGAAAATATTGCTTGGGCGAGCTTATTTTTTTTAGCTCCACTTGGTTGTATTTATTATCCTATAGAAATTTTACCTACGTGGCTTCAACTCATAGCAAAGTTTTTACCATTAGTTCATTTGTTCGAAGAAATGAGAAGCATATTAATTGAGGATATGGTTAACTATTATGCTGTACTAAAAGCATGTATTATTTCTTTAATATATTTTGCGGTAGGTATAATCATATTTTTTTGGTCATACAACGGAGCTAAAGAACGAGGAACTTTAATAAATATGGGAGAATAATTGCATAAATTTTTAGAAAAAATAAAAAAACTTGAAACTAGACCCCGAGTTATAAATAATTTTTTAACTACTGAAGAAGTAAGGTTATTTAAAAAACTTTACGAAGAACTTCCAATTGAAATAAACAATGAAAGGCAAAAAATAGTTAAAAAAAAATGGGCAATTGAGTTCAATAAAGAACTTCAAATAAGATATACTCAAAAGTTAAAAAAAATTATAGGAGATTATGAAATGGATAATCCTGAAACAAAGAATGGCTCTAAAAGTTTAGGATTATTTCAAGAAAGTTACATGCCAGTTAATCTACATGTTGATACTGGATTTGATTTTGAAAAAATAATTTATAAACAAACTTTATTAGCTTTATCAGAAGTTGGAGAAACAGTAATTTTTAAAAATAGATTTTATGGATGTTCGACAACTTTTTCGATTGACCCTAAAGAATTAGCTGCAAAAGGCTATAATAAAAGATCTTCAGAGCATCTAAATTTATATGGAAAACATGATTTTGATCCAGAAATATATAAAAATTATTTATCTCATGAAGACATAAATAATTTAAAAGGTTTGGAAGTCGATTTAATTTTTAAGTGGAAAGCCGGAGATATGCTTATATTTGATAGATCACATTTGCATTGTTCTTCGAATAATATAGATAAAAAAAAACTTGGATTTACAAGTTCAACTGAAAAAAAATGAAACTTATTGATTGCTTTATGTATTTTGATGAAGATGTTGTATTAGATATCAGATTAAATGTTCTAAATGATAAAGTTGATAAATTTGTTATTGTTGAGTCAAAAATGGATCACTCCGGTAATGAAAAAAAACTAAATTTTGATATCAATAATTTTAAAAAATTTAAAGATAAAATTGAATATTTGGTTGCAGACGATCTGCCAGTTAAAAGAAAAATATTTAGTTATTCCTGGAGGAATGAGCCATCTTGGTTAAGAGAGAATTTTCAAAGAAATTTTTTATCTCACGGTTATAAAAATGAAGATGATAATGATTGGATAATGATTTCAGATATAGATGAAATTCCAGATCCAAAAAAAATTAGTTTATTTGATAAAAAAAAAAAATATGCTTGTTTTGTCCAAAAAAATTTTCAAATGAAAATAAATTTGTTTAATAGCACTATTCCTAATTGGTATGGGACAAAAATTTGTTTAAGGAAACACCTTAAATCTCCACAATGGTTAAGAAATATAAAAGTAAAGAGAAAATTTTGGAAACTTTATAGACCAAAACCTCCTCAGTTAATCCCAGACAGTGGTTGGCATTTTAGTTTTTTAAAAAACTCTAATCAAATCTCAAATAAGATTAAATCCTATGCACACCAAGAGTATAATAAAGAAATTTTTAGCAATATTAATGCAATAAAAGAAAGGATTGATAACAAAAGAGATTTATTAGAAAGAGATTATGTCTATAAAAAAATTGATATAGATGAAACTTTTCCTGATTATATAATTAAAAATAAGAAAGATTTTAGTAAATGGATTGCTTAAATATTTTAAATTTTTGGTGCGCCGGATAGGAGTCGAACCCATAACCTCCGGAGCCGAAATCCGGCGCTCTATCCAGTTGAAGCTACCGGCGCAATAATTATAACTTAAATTAATTTATGAATAATACAATCAAATTTTCAGTTGATGAGAATAACAGTGGTAAAAGGTTAGATGTTTATTTAACCGAAAATATAAATCATTTAACAAGATCTTTTTTAAAAAAATTAATTGAAAAAAAGCAAGTTAAACTTAACAAAAAGGTTCTTACGTCGCCCGCAACTAAAGTTAAGATCAAAGATCAAATTTCAATCAATATCATTGAAAATAATGTGCAAAATATTAAGCCAAAAAATATTAAGCTAGATATTATTTATGAAGATAATGATATTCTAGTGATTAATAAACCAAAAGGAATGGTTGTTCATCCAGGTGCTGGAAACTATGAAAACACATTAGTTAATGCTTTGCTATTTAATTACAAAAAAAAATTGTCTAATATTAATGGACCAACAAGACCAGGTATCATTCATAGAATTGATAAAGAGACAAGTGGATTACTTGTAGTTGCTAAAAATAATACAGCACATGCAAATTTAGGCGCACAATTTAGCAATCACAATATTGAAAGAAAATATCTTTGTTTAGTTTGGGGTATAGTTAGACCTTTGAGTGGTAAAATAAGTACATTAATATCAAGAGATAAGAAAAATCGTCAATTAATGACTGTAAGTGAAATCAATGGAAAAAAAGCTATTACAAATTATAAGACTATTAAAGTTTTCAATATTAAAGATATTCCTAAAATTAGTTTAATTGAATGTAAATTAGAAACAGGAAGAACTCATCAAATTAGAGTTCATTTAAAATATAAAGGAACATCTCTGCTTGGAGATAAACAATATGGAAAAAAAAATATTAAATTTAAAAAAATTAATAATGATTTCTTTATAAAATTAAACAAATTATCTGGACAAGCATTACATGCTAAAACTCTTGGATTTGCTCACCCTAAAACAAAGAAATGGATGAATTTTAATTCAGAATTACCTGAGAGTTTTAAAAAAATATTGAATTTATTGGAAAATTTAAGCAGTTGAAATAGATAATCTAAGATATAAATAAATGTTATGAGCAAAGAAAATAAAATAAGTAATCTACCTGTTCCTTCTATTGGAGGACTATCTGTGTATTTATCTCAAATTAAAAAATTTCCTATGCTTGATGCAGAAGAGGAATATATGCTAGCTAAAAACTGGAGAGACAATGGAAATTTAAAGTCTGCACATAAACTTGTGACAAGTCATTTGAGATTAGTAGCTAAAATTGCAATGGGTTACAGAGGTTATGGATTACCTGTTAATGAATTAATATCAGAAGGTAATATAGGTTTGATGCAAGCAGTAAAAAAATTTGATCCAGACAAAGGTTTTAGATTAGCGACATATGCTATGTGGTGGATTAAAGCTGCAATACAAGAATATGTACTAAGATCATGGAGTTTGGTTAAAATGGGTACTACAACCGCTCAGAAAAAACTTTTTTTTAATTTAAAGAAGCTTAAAAACCAAATTGCTCCTAATCAAGACGGAGATTTAAAAGATGATCAAGTTAAAGAAATTTCTAAAAGATTAGATGTTGATTCACACGAAGTTGTAAATATGAACAGAAGAATGATGGGTCAAGAAAAATCTCTTAATGATCCCATCAAAAGCGGAGAGACTGATGAATGGCAAGATTGGTTAGTTGATGATAGCTTAGATCAAGAGCTTATCGTTTCGCAAAAGCAAGAATATGACGACAAGAAGGAATTATTAGAGAGTGCAATGAAAATTTTAAATGAAAGAGAAAAAGAGATAATTACAGCTCGAAGACTTTTGGAAGTACCAGAAACTCTAGAAGATTTAAGTAAAAAATATAAGATTAGTAGAGAGAGAATAAGACAAATTGAAACTAAAGCATTTGAAAAATTACAAAAATCTATGATTAACGCTAGTAAGTCTAAAAATTTGTTACCTACAAATTAATTACCAAAAGGATCTTCAACTAAAATTGTATCATCTCGCTCAGGGCTAGTGGATATACTTGATATTTTTGCCTCAATAAAATCTTCTAAGGCATGTATATACTTTCTTGCATTATCAGGTAAATCTTTGAAATTTCTTATACCTTGCGTTTTGCTTTTCCATCCTTGAAATGATTTATAGATTGGTTTTACATTAAACTGATCCTCCGAAGCTGCAGGTAAATAGTCTATTTTTTTTCCATTTAACTTATAACCAATGCACATTTTAATTTCTTCAAGTTCGTCTAAAACATCTAACTTGGTTAAAGCTATACCGTGAATTCCTGAAATTTTAATTGTCTGCCTAACTAAAACTCCGTCAAACCAACCGCATCTTCTTTTTCTAGCTGTAACAGTTCCAAACTCCTTTCCTCTTCTACCTAAACTTTCACCTATTTCATCATTCAACTCCGTGGGGAAGGGTCCGCTGCCTACTCTAGTAGTATAAGCTTTTGTTATACCTAAAACGTAATTAATTTTATCAGGACCACTACCTGATCCAGTTGCAGCCATTGCAGGTACAGTATTTGATGATGTTACATATGGATAAGTCCCATGATCAACGTCTAAAAGAATTCCCTGGGCACCCTCAAATAATATTTTTTTTCTTGCATTATTATATTCACTCAATTTTAACCAAACAGGTTGAGCAAATTTTAATAATTCTGGGGCGATTTTTAATAATTCTTTTTTTAGAGCATTTTTTTCAAAGACCTTTTTATTTAAACCTTTTCTAATAGCATTATGATGTTCTAATACATTTTCTAACCTGCTATCTAAATTAGTTTCTGATCTCAAATCCATTACTCTAATTGATCTTCTACCAACTTTGTCTTCATAACATGGGCCAATTCCTCTTCTTGTTGTGCCAATTTTTTCTTTTCCGGCAGCATCTTCTCGTATCTCATCCATTTCTTGATGGAAAGGTAAAATTAGAGATGCTGCTTCAGAAATCATAAAATTATTTGGAGTTACATCAACACCTTGTTTTTTTATTTCATCTATCTCGTTTAAAAGAGCCCACGGATCTATTACAACACCATTTCCGAGAATAGACATTTTGCCTTTTCTCACAATGCCAGAGGGTAATAATCTTAGCTTAAAAACTTTTTTATCAATAACTAGTGTATGGCCAGCATTATGACCGCCTTGGAATCGAACCACTACATCGGCTTCACTTGAAAGCCAATCTACTATTTTACCTTTCCCTTCATCTCCCCACTGCGAACCTACAACTGCAACATTTTTCATTATTTGAATTTTTTATTTAGAGTAAAAGAGTTTAAATGATTGATTGGACCGTTTCCTTTTCCTAGATTAGTGTTAGTTTTGATTGCATCATTAACATATTTAATTCCGAGCTCACAAGATTTAATCAAATCTTTTCCACATGATAGATATGTTGTTATTGCTGAAGATAAAGTACAACCTGTTCCATGAGTGTTTTTTGAATTATATTTTTTGCTTCTAAATTCAATAACTGATTTTTTGTTTATTAAAATATCAATCATTATTTTAGATTTTAAATGTCCACCTTTAATAAGAACATTTTTAGCACCAAATTCAATTAATTTTTTTCCTGCTTTTGTCATATCTTTTGAAGATTTAATTTTAATTCCTGATAATATTTCTGCTTCTGGGACATTCGGAGTGATTAAAAAAACTTTTTTAATTAATATATTTTTAATAAATGAAATAGCAGCAGTATTTATAAGTTTTGCTCCTCCTTTAGCAATCATTACCGGGTCTAATATGATTTTTTTTATATTTATTTTATTTAGTGATTTGTTTACTGCCAATATTACTTGTTTTGAATGTAACATACCTATCTTTATAGCTTGAGGACGAATATCTTTAACTGAATATTCAATTTGATCAGAAATATCTTTTGGGCGGATAGGGATAATAGATTTAACCCCGGTTGTGTTCTGAGCAGTAACAGCAGTGATGGCTGTCATTGCATAGCTGCCTAGAGAAGTTACAGTTTTAATATCAGCTTGAATACCTGCGCCTCCAGAGGAGTCAGATCCAGCTATTATAAGAACTTTAGATTTTAAACGCATTTTTTAATTTATAGATCTTCTGACAATTTTAATGCATCTTTTAAGTAAAGTAGAATTGAAAGATTCACACATAATTCTAATTTTTGGTTCTGTACCCGAAGGCCTTACAAGCATCCTACCTTGATTTTTTATAATATGATTTGCTAGTTTAATTGCTTTTTTACACTTTGACGTATTAATAATTTCTTTATTTTTAACTTTAATGTTAACTAGTTTTTGTGGCACCGAATGATAAACTTTAAATAGTTCACTTGCTACTTTTCTTTTTCTCAAGGCAAACAAACATTCTAACGCTACTAATAGTCCATCACCTGTAGTAGCAAATTTACCTAAAATTATGTGTCCTGATTGCTCTCCACCTAAATTATAGTTATTTTTCTTCATTAATTCTTTAACATATCGATCGCCAACTTTTGATCTTTTAAAATTAATTTTTTCTTTTAAAAAAAATTTTTCCAAACCATAATTAGACATTAAAGTTCCAATCACTCCACCTTTAAGGATTTTTTTTCTTTTCCACCTCTTAGCAATCATAGCAATAATTTGATCTCCATCGATTATTTGTGATTTTTCATCGCACATTATTACCCTGTCAGCGTCACCGTCTAAGGATATTCCAATATTAGCTTTAAATTTTTTTACATACTTTTTTAAGAGCTCAGGGTAAGTTGAGCCACACTTTAAATTAATATTTAAACCGTTGGGCTTAATCCCGATTGAAAATATTTTCGCACCTAAATCTGAGAGAATTTTAGGAGCAGATTTATATCCTGCTCCATTAGCACAGTCTAAAACTATCCTCATTCCTTTAAGACTAAAATTACTAGGAAAATTGCTCTTTAAAATTTTAATATACCTATCGTTTCCATCTTCTAGTCGTTTAACTCTTCCTAAAAAATCTGGTTTTGATAATTGATTAATAGTTTTTTTGTCAATTAGACCCTCAATTTTTTTTTCAATTTTATCTGATAATTTCATTCCATCTGGTCCAAATAATTTTAGCCCATTATCATAAAAAGGATTGTGAGATGCTGTTATCATTATTCCCAAATTTGCTTTCATTTTTTTTGTCAACATTGCTAATCCATTTGTAGGTAGAGGCCCTAATGTAAAGATATGCATTCCTGCTGAAGCCAATCCTGATACGAGAGCTGGTTCTAGAGTATATCCTGATAATCTTGTATCTTTAGCAATAATTGCTATCTGCTTTTTTTTCTTTGAGTTCTTAAAATAAGTGCCCGCTGCTAAGCCAAATTTAAAAAACTTTTCACCATTAATATTGCCTAAATTTACTGTGCCCCTTATACCATCAGTTCCAAAATATTTTTTTTTCATTTATTTAATAATTTTTCAAATACCAAGATACCTTGCTTAACCTCTTCTACATTGTGAACTCTAAAAATTTTTACTCCTTGTGAGAGTGAATAAGTTATTGAAGACAAGGTTCCACCAATTCTTTCTTTAGTATCATAATTTCCAGAAATTTGATTAATAAATCTTTTTCTAGACGTGCCAATTAATATAGGAAATCCTAAAGAATGAAATATTGAAATCTTATTTAATATCATCAAATTATGTTTCAACTTTTTTCCAAAACCAATACCCGGATCTAATATTAACTTCTTTTTATATTTGTCATTTTTAAAATTTGAAATTTCTTTTTCAAAAAAATCATAAATATCTAATAAGACATGTTGATATTTAGGGTTTATTTGCATTGTTTGTGGTGTTCCTTGCATATGGTGAATTATTTTCCATATATTTTTATTTTTTACAGATTTATGCGAATTTTGATCAAATTTAAAACATGAAACATCGTTTACAATGTCTGCTTTTACTTTTACAGCATAATCAATTACATGGCTTTTCCTCGTGTCTATAGATAACAATGTTTTAGAAAAACTCTTTTTAAATTTTTTAATTACACTTTTTACTCTTTCGAGTTCATTTTTTGGATTAATAACTTTTGAGCCAGGTCTAGTGGATTCACCTCCTATATCAATTATATCTGCACCTGACTTGATAAGATTTTTAATTCTTTGGTTAGCCTTTTTGAAGGTATTATACTTTCCACCATCGGAAAAACTATCTGGTGTCATGTTTATTACACCCATAATTGCATGAGATTTTTTCCCTAAAAACTCTCTTTTACTTGTTATTTTTCTTAGATCTTGGATTACTTTTTCTTTTATTTTTTTTGGTAATTTCTTTATGTTTTTTAAATCAACGATTTTATTTTTTACTATTTTTTTATTTCTAGAAAAAAGCTCAATTTGATTGAAAGATATCGAGCTATCATTACAAAGAGAAAGTGTAAGTTTCTTTTTAACTAATCGTCTTGAATCTTGACCATAAAAAAAATTACACGCGCGAGTGTAATATTTGGTCATTAACTTATATTGCTGGTTTTGGTTTTAATCCTAGAGAACCAAGAGCTGAGGAAGTTTTGCCATCGTCTTCATCCTCATCTTTAAAAGATCTAGTTGGTTTGATGTTTTTTAAAATTAAATCTCTAATTTCATCGCCTGAAAGTGTTTCGTAAATTAAAAGAGCTTTAGCTAACTTATGCAAATCATCTATTTTATCAGTCAAAACTTTTCTAGCTCTTTCATATCCTTTATCTACAATTTTCTTAACTTCCGCATCTATTTTTTTTGCTGTTTCCTCAGACATATTTTGTTGTTTTGTAACTGATCTTCCTAAAAATACTTCTTCCTCATTTTCTCCATATGCAATAGTTCCAAGTTCAGAACTCATTCCATATTTTGTGACCATATTTTTAGCCATTTTAGTAACCATGTCTATATCGGATGAAGCCCCAGATGTAACTTTATCATGACCGAAAATAATCTCTTCTGCAATTCTACCTCCCATTGCGACAGCAATATCGGAGTGCATTTTCTCTCTTGTTACTGAAAGTTGATCTCTTTCTGGTAGTCTCATCACCATTCCTAATGCTCTTCCCCTTGGAATTATAGTTGCTTTATGTATTGGGTCTGAAGCTTTCTCATTAAGTGCTACTATAGCGTGGCCACCTTCGTGGTATGCAGTGAGTTTCTTTTCATCTTCCGACATAACCATTGATCTTCTTTCAGCACCCATCATTACTTTATCTTTCGCTTCTTCTATGTCTGACATAGTTACAACTCTTTTATTTTTTCTAGCAGCAAGTAAAGCAGACTCATTTATTAAATTAGCTAGATCAGCTCCTGAAAAACCTGGAGTACCTCTTGCAATTGTTCTTAGTTTCACATCTGGTCCAGTGCTTATTTTTCTCACATGTACTTTTAAAATTGCCTCTCTTCCAATTATATCTGGATTTCCTACAACAACTTGTCTGTCAAATCTTCCAGGTCTTAATAAAGCAGGATCTAAGACATCTGGTCTGTTAGTTGCTGCGATCAAGATAATACCTTCGTTGGTGTCAAAACCATCCATCTCTACTAACAACTGGTTAAGAGTTTGTTCTCTTTCATCATTTCCACCGCCTAAACCTGCGCCCCTACTTCTTCCAACTGCATCAATTTCATCAATAAAAATAATACATGGTGAATGTTTTTTTCCTTGCTCAAACATGTCTCTAACTCTAGATGCTCCAACTCCAACAAACATTTCAACAAAATCAGAACCTGAAATTGAAAAGAATGGAACGTTTGCTTCACCTGCGATTGCTTTAGCTAATAAGGTTTTACCAGTTCCTGGGGGACCAATTAAAAGAGCGCCCTTTGGTATTTTTCCACCTAAACGACTAAACTTTCTTGGGTCCTTCAAAAATTCAACTATCTCCTCTACTTCTTCTTTAGCTTCTTCAACACCTGCAACATCATTAAATGTTACTTTACCTTGTGCTTCATTTAAAAGTTTTGCTTTTGATCTTCCAAATCCCATCGCTCCGCCTTTGCCGCCTTGCATTTGACGCATAAAAAATATCCACACACCAATAAGCAGAAGCATTGGAAACCATGATAATAATATTCCGAGAAGCGAAGGCATTTTATCCTCTTGTGGTGCAGCTACTATACTCACACCTTTAGAAGAAAGCTTATCTACCAATTCTGGGTAATTTGGTGAATAAGTTTTAAAGGTTTTGCCATCGGCTAAAACTCCAGAAATATTATTTCCTTGAATCTGAACTTCAACGACTCTACCTGCTTCGACCTCATTTAAAAAATTAGAGAACGCAAGAGAGTTTCTCTCTGAATTAATCTTGCTTGGGTCCTGAAACATATTGAATAGTCCTACTGAAAGCAGAACTATTATGACCCACATTATTAAATTTTTAACGTTCATATTTTCTTAAATAATCATTTATTTGTATTTAACAAGTATACTTTAGCATTTAATAAGTTGTAAATAAGACAAAAAGCAACAAATAATCGTCTGAATTAAAGCTTTTCATTTTTTAAGCATAAATTATTGCCTTTCTTAAAGAAAATACACCCTCCAAGAGTAGATTTTTTAAAACTCTTTGCATTAATAGCTCTAATTAAATTAGTGACCTTTATTGCTCTCGGATCGTAATAGTTTTTTTTGAGTTTTTTGATTGAAACATTAATAATGGCCATTTTAATTTCATTATTATGATTTTTAAATTTTTTAAAATTGATCAATATTTCATCACCTTTTTTTTTAATAATTTTTCTAAATTCTTTTTTTAAGAAATCATCAAGTGAGTCTCTGCTTTCTGATAAATTATTAATTGATTTAAAAATCTGCTCATATTCAATACCGCTTTTTTCTAAAGGTTTTTTTAGGCTTCTTACTTTTGTTCGCAAATATTTTAAGTTTTTATTAGATGGATCTTTTATAAAATTTCCAAAGGTTTTTTTAGAAATCTTAATCAAAAATTCTTTCTTGGTATCCAGCAAAGGTCGATATAAATCAATTTTTCCATTAATTTTACTTTTAGGTCTCATAGCAGATAATCCTCTCAATCCGCTCCCTCTGGATAGTCTAATTAAAAAAGTCTCAACTTGATCCTCTAAATTATGTGCTGTTATTAATGATGTGGCATTATTTTTTAAAGAAAAGTTTGAAAGTAGCTTATACCTTATATTTCTAGCTTCGCCTTGTATATTTTTTTCAATCTTTTTTTTATTAGAAATAATTTTTAAGTTAATTTGTTTTTTTTTAAGCAAATTTTTAACTTTTTTTGCTTCCTGCAATGAATTACTTCTTATATTGTGATTAATCAAAACATAATGAAATTTTGATTTATAAAAATATGTATAAGCTTTTGATAAAGCTGCTAGGGCTAAACTATCTGGGCCACCAGATACTGCGACAACAAATTTTTTTTATTAGTTAAATTTAATTTACTTTTAAAATTAGAGAATATTTTTGATAAATCTTTAAATTCTTTAAAACCGTTCTTAAGATTTACACTTGAATTTTTTTTGCTCATACTGAGCTTTTTGTAACACAGACTTACTAGCTTTTGGATATTCTTTTTTTAATCCTGAAATCATTTTACACCCTTGATCTTTTTCTCCAAGTTCAACCATAGTAATTCCAAGCTTCAAAAGATTATCAGGAGCTTTTTTACTCTTGGGATAATTTTGATATCCATCTAAATAAGCAGTTGCAGCATCAGAATACAATTGTCTTATTCTAAAAGTTTCACCGTACCAATACTGGGCACTTCCTGCTAAATCATGATCTTTATTCTTGTCTATAAATTCTTTCAAAGCAAATTCTGCTGTTTCATAATCTCCTACTTTCATAAAACTTACAGCAAACTCATATTGTTCCCCTGGAGATTTATCTGGCAATAAAGATTCTCTCTCTTGAGGTTCTTGAGTGATAACTGTTTGAGCACTTTCAATAGAGTTGATTGATTGTTCTTTTGGTAAGTTGGTTGTTTCATAAGCAGGTGCTGCTCCAAAGTCTTGAGGTTTATTTGATCCTGGAAGTGAAACTTGTTTTTTTTGCGGTGAAGAAACTACTCCATTTTCTAAATCTGAAAATCGTAGCTGTGTATCTGATTGAATTTTTGTAACCCGTGTAGATAGTTTATCTAATTTAAAATTTACTTCCTCAAATTTGTTAGTTAGTTCTCTAAATTGATTTTCTATTTCATTTAATTTTAAAAGATGCTTTGTCATTATATCTTCATTTAAGCCATCAGACTTAATTGAAGTTAAAACTGAAGATGAGGTAACATCAGATTTTTGGTAAACAGCTTTTTCTAAAGTTTTAAGGTCTTTAGTTATAACTTGTATTTGGTCAGATATTGATTGTAGATATATCTCTTCTTGTTCCGCATTAACAGAACTTACAAAAAACATAGTTAATAATAATAATGAAGTGTATTTATAATTTTTAAGACTTTTCATGATTCTTTTTTTAAATAGATAAAATGGCAAAAAAAAGACCCCTTAATATCTCTATTAAAGGGTCTTTGTATTTTGTAAAAAAATTAATTTACTTTTACTGTTACAGATCTTCTGTTTTGAGACCAAGCTAATGGTGTGGAAGCTGGGTTCACAGGTTTTTCTTTTCCATAACTAATTGTAGAAATTCTTTTTCCAGAAATTCCATAAGTCATTAAGTAGTCTTTTGCAGCATTAGCTCTTCTTTCACCTAAAGCTAAGTTATACTCTCTTGTTCCTCTTTCGTCTGCATGACCTTCGATTGTAACGTTAAGACTTTTGTTCTTTCTTAAATAAGTTGCCTGTTTTCTTAAAGTCTCTCTTGCTGCTGTAGTCAATGAAGACTTGTTAGTTGCAAAAAATATTCTGTCTGGAACACCTGAAGCTAAAAATTTAACTGTTTCTTTTCCAGTGTAAACGTCGCCATCAATATTTCCTGATTTTTTTGCAGTAGAACATGCGCTTAGAATTAAAGTAGCAAACACTACTATTAATATATTTTTTAAATTCTTATTAAACATCATTTTTTCCCCTGGGTTTATTATTGTGGTTTATTTCAAATTATCAGATATTATTCAAGAGTAAATTACACAAAATTCATCATCATTTTGATAAAAGAGAGGACCAAGATGGGTCTGAAGCGTCAGTTTTAGTATTTAGTCTCCTCTCATTATAACCAGTAATATCAATTGACCATAATTTTGCAGAAAACCCCTCTCCTTTTGAGCCAGCTTTTGTTTCTCTGTAAAAAACTAAAACCCTTCCATTAGGAGACCAAGAAGGAGCTTCTTGATAGTAATTTTCTGTCAACAACCGTTCACCAGTTCCATCTATTCTCATTACTCCTATATAAAATCTTCCTTTACGCATTTTAGTAAATGCTATTAAATCTCCTCTTGGAGACCAAACAGGTGTTCCGTATATTCCATTTCCAAAAGTAATTCTTTTTACTCCACTTCCATCACTTCTCATTACATAAATTTGCTGTAATCCACTTCTATCTGAATTGAATGCTATAAATTTTCCATCTGGTGAAAATGATGGTGATGTATCTATAGATGAATGGTCAGTTATTCTTTCAACAACTCTAGAGTCTAAATCCATTGTATAAATATCTGAGTTACCATCTTTTGCAAAACTCATAACTATTTTTTTTCCATCTGGTGAAAATCTTGGCGCAAAAGTCATACCAGGAAAGTTTCCAACAACTTCTTGTGTGCCAGTTTCAATATCAAGTAAATAAACTCTTGGCATATTTCTAAAATAGGACATGTAAGTAACCATTTGACTTGTGGGATTAAATCTTGGAGTTAAAACTAACTCATTGCCTAAAGTTAAATATTTTGTATTAGCGCCATCCTGATCCATAATTGCCAATTTTTTTACTCTTTGATTTTTAGGTCCACTTTCTGCAACATAAATAATTCTCGTATCAAAATATCCTTCTTCACCGGTTAATCTTTCATAAATTTTATCCGAAATAATATGAGCTACTCTTCTCCAATTAGACGGAGTAGTAGTAAAGGCCAGAGCAGTCATTTCTTTTGCAGCTGCTAAATCCCAAAGTCTAAATTCTACTTTTAATTTTCCTTCTTTAACTAATAATTTACCGGTTACTAATGCTTGAGCTTTTATTAATCTCCAATCTTCAAATCTCGGTTTTAAGTGTGCGATATCTGGTTTTTGAACGAAAGCCTCTTTTTTAAGTGGATTAAATAATCCTGTTGCCTTAAAATTCTTTTCAATAATTGAAGATATATTTTCTCCTAGTTCTTTTATTTTAATTCCCTCAGAGTTTTCAGATTTTACATCTACATGTAATGGAGAAACTGCTATAGGAAGAGGGTCTAGATTACCCCTAGTAATATCAACTTCAATTAAGGCAAAAGCACTTTTAATAAAAAATAATTTAAATACTAATAAAATTGTTATCTTTTTCATATTACCCTTTTAGCATTTCTGTTGGATTAAAATTCAACTGTATGTTTTTCCATTTCTCATATCCAGTTGGTGGAACTTTCAGTGGCTGGCAAAGTCTAACTGCTCTTAAAGCGCTTTCTGCTAAAACTTTATAAAATTTCTGTCCCGGTCTATTCATCCTTTGATGATCTAAAATTTCTGATTTCATTATTGTTCCGTCTTGTTTTAACTCTAATTTAATTCTTACTAATAAATCTTCATCATAAGGTAAGCCTAAAGGAACACTCCAACAACCAAAAATTTGTGCCCTTAACGCATCTTCCTCTGAAAGAGTTAATCCGGTTGCAAACGAATTTTTTTGGCTACTTTGTGTAATTTTTTGTTTTGTTTTTTCTTTTACAGCTTGTTCTTCCTTAGCTTTATCAATCAGTGCTGCTATTTGATTTGTATCTATAATTTCTTTCTTCTCAAATTCCGAAGATTGTCGTATTTCTGGTTTTACTTCCTCTGGGTTTTGTTTCTTTTTAACGATTTGTTTTTCCTCTTTTTTTTCATTAGGTAAAGGTATTCTATCAGGTTTTTCTTTAGCTTTTGCTGCAGGTGGGGCTTGCTCTGAAACAAGTCTCTCTTCCTCTTTCTTTTTCTCTTCAATAATTTTTCTAGCTTTTGGCGCGTAAGGAATATTAGTTTTGTCTGAAATTTGAATTAATTCTACTGATACTATCGGAGGTAAATCTATTGGTTCTCTAAGCATAAAAGGTAAACTCAATATAGTTAATAGGACTATGACAGAGTGGAAAGTTAAAGAATAAATTAGACTTCTTATCATAAATCATTTTAGTTTTTATACGGCTCAGATATCAAAGCGACTTTAGAAAAACCCGCCCCAGATAGCGTGCCCATTACTTCTAAAACTCTTCCGTAATTAATATTTTTATCACCTCTAACATAAATTCTTGTATCAGTTCTATTTTTAGCAATAGCTAAAAGTTTAGGTATAAATTTTTGAGCACTAACCTGTATTTCTTGAATATAAATTTCACCCTTAGAGTTAATACTTACTGTTAGTGGTTCTTGATCATCAGGAAGTGAGTCTGCTGCTGATTCAGGTAAGTCTACTTGCACTCCAACAGTTAGCAAGGGAGCTGTAACCATGAAAATTATCAATAGAACTAACATAACATCAACAAATGGAGTAACATTTATTTCACTCATAGGTTCTTTTCTTGAGCGATTAAATTTAAATGCCATTTCTAAATTATTGATAAAAATCTTTTAGAAAAGTTTTCTATTTTTGAAAAATACCGTTGAGTATCACTATTAAACTTATTGTAAGCTACAACAGCAGGTATTGCAGCTAATAAACCTAATGCAGTAGCAAATAGTGCTTCGGCGATCCCTGGGGCAACTATAGCTAAACTTGTATTTCTAGAAATCGCAATTGATTGAAAAGAATTCATAATACCCCAAACTGTTCCAAACAAACCAATAAAAGGTGCTGTAGATCCAACAGTTGCAAGAAAAGTAAAATTTTTTTCAACTTTTTTCATTTCAGTATCAGTTGCAATTTCAAGCATTCTACCAACTCTAGCAGATTGAATTACGGAAGATTGTCTTTTTGTTCTTATAACTTCTGCCATAGCAGTCTTGAAAATTAAAATTGCAGGATCGTCAGATTTGACAGGCAAACTATTGTTAAAACTCTCAGCAGATTTTGCTTTCCAAAATTTTTTTTCAAAATCCTCGATTGAATTATTAATATTTTTAAATAACCTAATTTTATCGAAAATTAAAGCCCACGAGAAAATAGAACAAGCTATTAATAAAATTATAACTGACTTTACTACCCAGTCAGCTCTTAAAAAAAGTTTCCATAAGGAGAAATCTGTTGCTCCGCCTAAACCAACAACTTGTGCAGCTATATCCTGTTCCATAAAAGCTGATTACTTTTAGAATGTGTCATGAATTTGGCGTTATTAATCGAAATAGGTTTAATTTTCTTCTATTAGTCTTGTTTCACTAAAAAACCTAGCTATTAAAATAGCATCGGATTTATTGACATCTTTTTTTTTTGAGAGTTGATTTGATAATTTTGGATACATTTCTATTGCTTTTGTTCTACTTGCGTCCTTTGAAGAATTTATTAATTCAAAATGTTTTTTCCATTTCGATGGTCTAACAAAAAATATTGGAAGTTCTAACGCTGCACAAATACCCTTTAGTGCACCAAAAGTTTGACCAAAATTAAACATACTAGTAACACCCTGGCCTGGCATAGCATTAACTTGCTCAACAACAACAGTCACTTCCTCTTCTTTATTTATATTTTCTTTAAGTAAATTAACAAGATGAGCGCTATTTAATTGTCTCTTATTCTTCTTTCCTTCGGACATCACAGGAATATCAAAAATATTTAATACTTTATTGTTTTCTAAAACAGCTATTGCACCACTCAAACCAGGGTCTATTCCAATTATTTTCATTATTGTAAGTTTTTTAAATTAGCATTGGTAAATATATTTTGAACATCATCTAAATCTACTAATGAGCTTAAAACTTCTGCAACATTGTTGCTTTGATCTTTATCTAATTCAATATAATTAAGTGGTCTCCATTCTATGGATGAGTATTCAAAAGCATCTATTTTTTTTTCAATCTCTATCTTTACTTTATAAAAATCTTCTTTTTCAGTGATTACCTCAAATATATTATCTAATGTTAAGCAATCTTTTGCACCTGCGTTAATTGCTATTTCAAATAATTCATCCTCTTTTATTTTATCTTTATTAATATGAAGTACTCCACAGTTGAAAAACATATGTGATGTAGAGCCTGTTTCACCTAGTCTCCCACCTTTTTTTTGTAAAACAGTTCTAATGCTTGAGGCCGATCTGTTTTTATTGTCAGTTAATGTTTCAATTATTAAAGCAATGTTTGAAGGTCCAAAACCTTCATACCTCAAACTTTCGTAATTTTTATCTCCACTCATTTCTGATTTGCTTATCGCTCTTGAAATATTATCTTTGGGCATGTTAGCTTGTTTTGCAGCTTGAATTGCAGTTCTTAATCTTGGGTTCATGTCCGGATCTTTATCTCCAAGTTTTGCAGCAACAGTTATTTCTCTAGAGAGTTTAGAAAATATTTTAGATCTTTCTTTATCTGCTCTACCTTTTTTATGCTTTATCCCTGCCCAATGTGAATGTCCTGCCATAGCTAATTAACTAAGCTTCCTCCGTGAATTAGTCTTGTGACTTTTTTTGCCAAACCAGTTTCTGAATTAGTTTCAACTATAATACCAGATAATGTTGCCTCCCCTTCAGAGGGGAAATGGCTTGTGGCATCTTTTTCCTTTAAAAATCTTTTTATTGAATTTTCTTTATTCATTCCAATTACAGAATTATAATCTCCACACATACCTATATCTGTTTGATAGGCTGTCCCTTTATCTAAGATTCTAGTATCAGCCGTTGGAATATGTGTATGAGTTCCAACTACACATGTTGCAAGACCATCAAAAAAATGACCCGCAGCATTTTTTTCACTTGTTATCTCTCCATGAAAATCAACGACTAGATAATCTACATCCTTTTTTAATTTTATTTTGTTGCAAATCTCTTTTGCTTTTTTAAAAACATCTTCTGTTTTTCTCATAAAAACATTTCCCATGAGATTAATTACTCCAATTTTAAATTTTTTATCTTTTGACCAATAAACTTCAAAACCTCTACCTGGAGATCCTTCTACAAGATTTGCAGGTCGTAATAATCTTTTTTCTTTCTCAATAAAATCTGTAGTATCTTTTTTGTCCCAAATATGATTTCCAGAAGTTATAACATCTACACCAGATTTGAAAAACACTTCTGTAATTTCTTTAGTGATGCCTTTGCCATCGTCTGAAGCATTTTCTCCATTAACAATCACAAAATCAATTTCGAACTTTTTTATTAAATCTGGAAGTTTGTTAGATATAGCTTTTCTACCAGAAGCTCCCATGACATCGCCCAAAATTAACAAATTCATTTATAAATTCCTTTTTCAGTTAAAATAAAATCTAATTTAACGTCATTTTTATTTATAGGAAGCTTATTATGTTTTTGAAAAGAAAAAGCAACACCAACGGTCATAATGTCTTTATATTGTTTTAAATATTTATTTAAATAACGATCGTAATATCCTTTTCCATATCCTAATCTAAACTTATCTTTATCAAAAGCTAGCAATGGTACTATTATTACATCAGGAATTTTAGATTCAGCCTTAACAGGTTCAAGTATACCAAACTTGTTTACAGTCAATACATCATATTTTTTCCACTGATAAAAATTCATTAAATCATTTTTTTCTGCAACAGGTAGTAAGATTTTTTGATCTGAAAAATATTTCAACTCTAAAACCTTAAGAACATTTAATTCAAAATTTGATGGATAATATAAAGCTATTATAATTGATTTCTTTTTAATATTTTTTTTAATTAATTTATATAAAGGAGAAAAAAACTTTTTATCTATCTCAAAATAATTTTCTTTTCTTATCTTTAAGTACTTTTTTCTTAATTTAGATTTTTGTTGCATCTACTGTATTTAAGACAGCGACTCTGTATTTGAGATTATTTTTTCTAGTGACTGAGTGGTTTTATCAAGCATTGACTCGTATAAAGAATTATTTTCTTCAATTGTTTTTTTAAAGCTATCTAATTCTTCGTGTAGTTTTTGGATCTCAATATCCTTGTCTTCTTTATATTTTATTGCAAGTGACTTGATCTCTTTAAATTTATTTGAAATTTCATCTATTTTTTTTTTCTGATTTGTAATTTTCTGTTTTAAATTAAAGTATTCATCAATTAATTGAATGGTAGTAATCAATAAAAGTTTATTTTCGCCTATGTTCCCTAACTTATCTTTAAGCTCTGAATATTTCTTATCTAAAAACTTAGTCAGCTTTTTTAAAGACTCTTCTTGGCCATCATCGCATGAAAGCAAGTAATCTTTATTATTAAATTTGATATTTACATTTGCCATTTTTCTATCTCATTAACTAAGCTCTCCGTTTCTTGACTTAGTTCCTCAATATCTTGGTTAAATTTATCTTCTAGCTCAGATTTTTTACTAACTTCTAACTGAAGTTTTTTTATTTTTTCTTTTAGATACTTATGTTCTCTCATCAATTCTTCGTTTTTTTTTTCGATTTCTGCTTTTTGATTAGCTAGTTCGTTTTTTTCTGTTCTAATCTTTTCTAACTCGTAAGTTGGCTGTGAATAACTTAATGATAATGAATTTAATTTATCAATTAGCTGGTTTAAATTTTGTTCTTTCTTTTCAAAATTACTCATAAAGATTAATACCATAATATTGATATAGTTAGTTTAAGTCTATATACGTAATTGAAAGTGACTGTAAAATTTAATCAATTATCTAACGCAATAAGATTTTTATCTATTGATGCCGTACAAAAAGCTAACTCGGGACATCCAGGAATGCCAATGGGTATGGCGGATGTTGCAACAGTTTTATTTAAATACCACCTGAGGTTTAATCCTAAAAATCCGGACTGGATTAATAGAGATAGATTTGTTTTATCTGCAGGTCATGGGTCGATGTTACTTTACTCTCTACTTTATTTAAATGGCTACAAAAGTATTTCTATTGAAGATATAAAAAATTTTAGACAATTAAATTCCATCTGTGCAGGACACCCTGAGTATAAAAAAAGCACAGGAATTGAAACTACCACAGGACCATTAGGACAAGGCTTAGCTAACGCAGTTGGTATGGCAGTAGCTGAAGAAATTTTTAGAAAAAAATTTGGCTCTGAATTAATTAACAACAAAACATATGTCATCGCCAGTGATGGTGACTTGATGGAAGGAATTAGTCACGAAGCAATGAGTTTGGCCGGGCATCTTAAACTAAAAAACTTAATAGTTTTTTTTGACAATAATAAAATCTCAATAGACGGTTCAACATCTTTAAGTGTTTCGGATAACTATAAAAAAAGATTTGAATCCTATGGTTGGAGCTTTATGGAAGTTAATGGTCATAATGAAAAACAAATATCAAAAGCGATTACCAAAGCGTCAAAGTCAAAAAAACCAACGATCATCTCTTGTAAAACTATCATAGGATTTGGATCACCTAATAAATCTGGTAAGGCTTCCTCTCATGGTTCCCCTTTAGGTGATGATGAAATAGCATTAGTAAGAAAAAAATTAAAATGGACCAGCTCCCCATTTGAAATGCCCCAAGAAATTTTAGATGCATGGAGGGAAATAGGAAATAAAGGTGAACAATTAGAGAAAAACTGGTTGCAAATAATTAATAAAAAAAATCCGAAAATTAAAAATGAACTTAACAAATTTAAAGAAAAATTAGACCTCTCAGGTTTAGAAAGTTTAATCCAAGAAGAGAAGGAGAAACATTTTGAAGCTAAACCAAGTTTAGCAACAAGACAGTGTTCAATGGCAGCGATTGAAAAAGTTTCTGCTTTTCTTCCACAGTTGATAGGTGGATCAGCAGATTTAAGTGGTTCAAATAATACAAAAACTAATAACTCTAAAATTATTAACTCTAAAAACTTTAATGGAAATTACATTCATTATGGAGTTAGAGAGCACGGTATGGCAGCAGTTATGAACGGTTTAGCGCTTTATGGGGGATTAATTCCTTATGGAGGAACTTTTTTAATTTTTTCTGATTATTGCAAACCGTCCATAAGACTTTCTGCTTTAATGGGTTTAAAAGTTATTTATGTCTTTTCTCATGACTCGATTGGTCTTGGTGAAGACGGCCCTACTCATCAACCAATAGAACAACTAGCTGGATTAAGAGCTATACCAAATTTAAATGTATTTAGACCTGCAGATATAAATGAAACTTTTGAATGTTGGGAAATTGCTTTAAAAAGCGAAAATACGCCAAGCGCAATTGCATTATCTAGACAAAAAGTTCCTTACATAAACCCAAAAAACTCAAAAGAAAACAAATGTGAAAAAGGAGCCTATGTAGTTAATTTAACTTCGCATGAGAGCAATGTAACATTGATTGCTTCAGGTACGGAGGTGGAGCTTGCCTTGAAAGTTCAAGATAAACTTAAAGAAAATAATATTCATTCAAAAGTAGTTTCGATGCCATGTATGGAACTTTTTGATAAACAACCTGAAGAT